>FWPV01001345.1_pt1 | contig 69215 bp, 62 predicted proteins | sample 2228371 | NCBI WGS metagenome assembly FWPV01 (sample SAMEA103939776, study PRJEB20133) | metagenome
GAGCCCTCTCGGAAAGATTGTCAACAACTTCCTCAAGGGCAGCGTGCAGATCGAAATCCATCTCCTCGATCTCCAGCCGGCCGCTCTCAATCCCGGAGAGATCCAGAATGTCATCGATCAATGCCATAAGCGCCCCGGCACTGCTTTGAACCGTTGCGGCAAATTCCCGCTGCTCCTCGTCCAGCTCGGTTTCGAGCAGCAAGTCGGTCATGCCGATGATGGCGTTCATGGGGGTACGTATTTCATGGCTCACATTGGCGAGGAATTCGGATTTCAGCCGAGAAGCTTCCAGAGCCTCGTCACGCGCCTTCTGAAGTGCTGCCTCAATTTCCTTCTTTACGGTGATGTCTCTTACAATTCCCGTGTACATGCGTTTGCCTGCCACACACATTTCACTCACCGCCAGGTATACGGGAAACACCGTGCCATCTTTGCGCAGCGCTCCCCAAAGTTCCTGGCCCACCCCAATAAGCTTGGAACGGCCCGTTGCGAGATAGTCGCGTAAATGAGCAGCGTGCTGCGAGCGATACGGTTCACCCATGAAAATGCCGACGTCACGACCCACCACTTCATTGGGATCGTAGCCGAATATGGCCGCAGCAGCCGGATTAACGGATTCGATCATGCCCTGTTGGTCAATGGTGATGATGCCGTCGACCGCTGTATTGACAACCGCCTGCAGCCTCTCTTCACTATCGCGCAGCTGTTGCTCGGCCATGCGGCGTCGCACATCATTCCGGTATGAGACAATTATGTTGGCACAGGCGAGGGAAAAAGGCTCCAGATACTGTATCAGTTCGTGACTGTACCCCTCGGCTCGATTTGCCAGGCCCGCCATTCCCATAAGTCTGTCGCCGCTGTAGAAGGGAACCCCCATGAATGATTTGAGGGCCGGGTGCCCTTCGGGAACCCCTCCGCGGCGAAAATCTTGATCAGGAGCATTGGAAATTACGGGTTTTCCCGTGGTCATGACCTCCCCAAAAAGACTCTTATAATTGTGAAATTTTAAGCCTGCTTTACGGCCCGCCGCATATCTCCGGCGAGTTTCCACGTTCCATGCAATGTTGGTGACGGCGTAGGTATTCAGGTAGGGGCGTCCATCATCACCGTCAAGAATTTCTCCGATAAAGCCGCATTCACTTTCGGTCAGCTCAAGAATCACGGCCAGGAGTTCATCAAACAGCGAGTGCGGGTCTGTGTCGAGCAGATACTTGGATTGGGAGAGGGTCACGGCGCGCAGCAGGCGGATATTACGTTCCAGCGCCTCATCCGTCCGCTGAGTCAGATAGCGCAGAGCCTCCAGTTCCCTGATACGGCGGCGCAACAAGTCAAGTTCGATGTGCCTGGACTTGCCGTTTTGGTTGGTCCCTTTCATGATCGAACAACCCCATCCTTGGAATGTCTGTTTAGACCGGACCTGCACCAAAGGGCCACAACGCCTGCCTGGGTCCGTTTACTATCCCGGCAACCCCTCCCATGCAGCGGGTGTTGTGACGACGCTCAGTGCTGCTTTTCCACATTATCCTCCAGCCGCCGTTTGCGCAATCTTCAAAATGGAATCTCGGAAAGTCTTGTAATGATTCGCCGCCAAAAGGAGGGCCAATAACTCTGTGCCGTTGATCAGCACCCACTCACAGTTCACTGGGGAACGGTTCTACTTGCAACTGCCGCAGCAGATGATTAGAAAACATAACAATCTCTCTTAATGAAAGGAGAAATGACCGTGACAACCTGTACAATGCTCCATAAGCAAATGCTCACCAATTCGATTGATGTCAATGTCGACTCACGACTGGACTATGACCAAGCCAGGGAAATTGCCGACCGCAAAGCCTCCGAGGCGGTGCATGACCCGATGCTGATGGCCTGGTACGAAAAGCGCACGGGCAGATTTTCTCCGCAGGTGGAATGCTGCAGCGAAGAAAAACCGGGCTGGCTGGTTTACGCTGAGTCACGCGGCGGCGACATCGTTGTGGACATAAACAATCAGGAATATGTTTTCGTATACCGTGGGAATTGAATTTTGAGTCGGCTCTCTGGTGGAAAACGGTACAAAATTGTGCCTTTTTCCCACCCGGCGGCCATCGATTACACAATCTTGTCCACGGGGCAGGATTCCCTTCAGCCTTCCCTTCCTTAAAAATAGTTTAGTTATTTTAATATATTAATAAGTCAGTTTGGATGCTGCAGCACATCTGGCACGTCTTTTGGTATTTTCCTTCGGCTGAATTCGGTTACGAGCAAGCGTTGAACAAACAGCGACCGGTTTTCGTCCTTAAGCGGCATTCTCGAGCCGAACCGCATGAGGGTTGTGCGGTGCAAATTTCCGGCAATTGCAGCGGAGCACCCGACAGAGTGTCGCCTTGGGCTGGAAGCCATCCAAAGAATGGAGGCAAATCATTCATGGTGAAAATTGAAGCGATCGTCAAGCCTTTCCGTCTTACAGAAATTCAAGAAGCGCTGTCAGCCCTGGGAATCCAGGGAATGACCGTCACCGAGGTGAAGGGATTCGGACGTCAGAAGGGACACATTGAATTTTACCGGGGTGCAGAATACCAGGTAAACTTTGTTCCCAAAATTTTACTCACTCTTGTGGTTGCCGAGGAGCGCGTGGATGAGGTGGTGAACGCCATCCAACAGGCTGCTTATACGGGGAAAATCGGCGATGGCAAGATCTTCATTTCGCATATTGATGAAGTCATGCGCATCCGTACCCGCGAAACCGGCCCGGAAGCCATCTGATGATGCCTGAGCATGCATCATGGTAAACACTTTTAAGGTTATTTGTCGGAGCCATTGCTCTCCGTGGAATGAAGGAGAATCGTATGCTGTTGCTGCCTCGAATCGACTTTGGCCAACCTGCTTTGCGCAAGAATAAACGGCCCTTAACATTTTTAGCCACCCTATGGGGCACCTTTTTCACCATGCTTATGGCGAACAGCCTGACCTTTGCCCAGGAAAGCGCCGAATCGGCAACCGGCCCTGCGTTGGATACGGGAGATACTGCCTGGGTGTTGACCTCGACGGCCCTGGTCATGCTGATGACTCCCGGGCTGGCCCTGTTTTATGGGGGAATGGTGCGAAAAAAGAACGTTTTGAGCTCCATTATGCATTCCTTTGTGGCCCTGGCGGTCATCGGCATTCAGTGGATGATTCTCGGTTACTCGCTATCCTTTGGCACGGGCAATACGTTTATAGGAGACTTCAGTCATTTCTTCCTGGCCGGGGTCACCCCGGATACTCTCAGCGGCACGATTCCTACCTATGTCTTCATTTGGTTTCAGGGGATGTTCGCCATCATCACTCCGGCGTTGATCAGCGGGACCATCGCAGAACGGGTCAAATTCAGCACTTATGTGGTATTTTTGCTGATCTGGGCCACCATCGTGTATGATCCCATTGCCCATTGGGTCTGGGGCGGCGGCTGGATTCAGCAGATGGGAGCGCTGGATTTTGCCGGCGGAACCGTGGTTCACCTGTCATCGGGAGCTTCGGCTCTGGCTTTGGCACATCTCATCGGAAAGCGTCTGGGCTACCCCGGTGAAATGTTTGTGCCGCACAATCTGACCATGACCGTTTTGGGCGCGGCGCTGCTGTGGTTCGGCTGGTTCGGCTTCAATGCGGGCAGCGCACTGGCGGCTAACGGCATTGCCTGCCTGGCTTTCACAACCACCATGATCGCCTCGGCCGCAGCGGCCTTTTCGTGGATGATGATGGAATGGGTTTTTCATCGAAAACCGAGCGCTCTTGGTATCGCCTCGGGCTGCGTGGCGGGTCTGGTTGCCATCACTCCGGCAGCCGGTTTTGTGATGCCCGGCCCGGCCTTGATCATTGGACTGTCGGCGGGCGTTATCTGTTATTACGGCGTGAGAATAAAGGGACTGCTGGGCTTTGATGATTCCCTTGATGTGGTTGGCATACACGGTGTGGGCGGCAGTTGGGGGGCCATTGTCACCGGTGTGTTTGCCACGGTGGGCGGTGCCGGGCTCATGGCCGGAAACGCCAAACAGGTCTGGATTCAGTTTGTGAGCGTGGCCCTGGTGGCCATGTACGCCTATGTATTGACCTATGCCATCGGCTTTGTGCTGGATAAGATCATGGGCTTCCGCGTGGAGGAAGACACCGAAGTCGTCGGCCTCGACCGTGAACTGCACGGCGAAGTCGGCTATACGCTGTAGTGCTGCCCGGATTGCAGAAAGCGAGAATTATCCGCGGCTTACCGTAACATCCAGACGTTCCTTTGCCAGGGGGTGGCAGCACTCCCTGGCAAGACCTCGGGAGCTCGCTCCCTTTGTCAAAGGTCCCCGGGCAAATGACGGAGACATTGATCAGTTGGACGATCTTAAACCGGAAGTGATCATGCCCAGCGGCGAGAGCGGTACGGCAATTTCCAACTCCATTGCGACCGCCATGACCGCCGGACTAGTCGGCCTTGTGCTGGACTATAACCCGCAGATGGCAGACTTTGCCAATAAAAACGCAAAGCGAACGTAACGGAGATAACATCACCACCGGAGTTCCCAACAAGATTTTCGCGCGCATTCTAAACGATGGACCACAGGATGCCGAGAGGGTGAGAATCAGCTTTGGCTTTTATCCTTTTACAGCGGGCATACCTAAATTCTATGACATCGGCAGCCAGATAATAAACATCGTAAAAAACACCGTGCAGGAAGTCTCCATGGACTGGGTTCCTCCGGATCTTCCCGATGAGGAGACGCATGGCTGCATCCTGGTGACAATTGACTACGGTTACGATATCCGTTTCTTGGGTGGCTCGAATTTTGCCCAAAAAAACATCCGAGTTCATGACACAGCTTCTCCTGCGGTTTTCACTTTCCGGAGAAGCGGAACTCCTGACTGCCCACCACCCTGCTCCCTTGAATTGAGAATGCAGATACCTATAGTGAGGTACAGGGGCGCATTGATGAATTCAGTCCTCGAGGGTGAATATGGAAACAGTAGATGGATGGAAGCTCTTGGTGCTCGGCGCGATGCTCATGGGTGGTTTTCTGGCGCATCTGAGCGGCCCGCTGATTCATGTGCCACGAGTGACTCTGTTGCTGCTCCTGGGTGTGATATTTGGTCCCGGCGGCTTTGCTCTGGTGCCTTCCCAAGTGACTGACTGGTTTCCATTCGTCGCACATCTCGCACTCGCGATCATCGGTTTTCTCTTGGGCGAGGAGTTCCGGTGGCAGGATATCAAGGAAAAGGGTCAGCAGGTGTTGGGGATCTCTTTGGGTGAGACGATAGCGGCGGCGCTGTTGGTCTTTGCGGCCGTCTATCTTCTGCGCGGAGACCCGGCGTTGGCTCTCATCTTTGCGGGAATCGCCCCGGCCTCAGCACCGGCCGCCATTTTCGAAACCGTTCGTGAGGTCCGGGCCAAAGGCAAACTCACCGATACCTTGCTGGGCGTGGTAGCCGTCGACGATGCCTGGGGGGTCATCGCGTTCAGCTTACTGCTGGTGGCCGCCACGGCCGTCGGGGGAGCGGGTGCTGCTACCGGCCAGCTGTTCACCGGATTGTGGGAAGTGTTCGGAGCATTGCTGCTTGGCGTTGCGATGGGATTGCCCATGGCATGGATCAGCGGTCGGATTCGCGGGGGGGAGCTCACCCTGATCGAGGCTTCGGGGTTGGTTATCCTTCAAACCGGCATCGCTGTCATGATCGGCGTCTCCTACCTGCTTGCAGCAATAGTGCTCGGCGTCGTGGTCGTCAACCTGTCGAAGAAAAAACAGTGTTTCAAGGAAATCGAACACCTCCGCGAGCCCCTGCTGGCGATCTTTTTCATCCTTGCGGGGCTGAAATTTGATATTAGCCAACTCCCCAAAATTGGACTGATCGGCGGAGTCTACGTACTGGCCCGTGCTGCAGGACTTGTGTTCGGCGGATGGGTCGCGGGCGTGTTGTGCGGAGCCGAGCAGTCTGTCAGGCGTCGGATCGGCTGGTGCCTCATGCCTCAGGCGGGCGTGGCACTGGGCTTCGCGCTGCTGGTTCAGCAACGCCTTCCAGAATACGGCGATCTTGTTCTCACCATCGTGATCGCCAGTACCGCGCTGTTTGAAATCACAGGTCCTCTGTTCGCCAGGCTTCAGCTCCATCGGGCAGGCGAGAGCTCGGTTGGCAGGGAGAGCTAAAACGAGTAACCGCAGTCGACTCATCGCCGTTCTGCAAGTTTTCTCCCACAAACAACCCGTAATCGATTTCGTACTGTTTTCCGACAGGATCCTTAACAGTTTAAAATTCATCCCTTCACCTCAGTTGTCCCGACGGAATAGTTTTCTCAGTTCCGTCCAACTCTTAGTGTTCAAAACATCTTCTGCTTCCAGCCATCCGCGGCGCGCCTGATAGACACCAAAACGCATATCCTGCAAATCGTCGACGCCGTGGGCGTCGGTTGAAATCGCAATCTTGACTCCCATCTCTTTCGCCATTTTGCAGTAGATGTCATTGAGATCCAGCCGATCCGGCTGGGCATTGAGCTCCATAAAGCAGCCGCGCTCCCTTGCCGCATCCATCAGCCGTTCCATGTCCACTGCGCAGGGTCTGCGTTCATTGATCAATCTGCCGGTCGGATGAGCCAGGATGTTGAAATACCGATTGTCCATGGCCCTGATGATCCGCTCTGTCTGTTTTCCGCGCGGGAGGTTGTGTTTATCGTGCACCGCACACACGGTCAAATCCAGCTCCTTTAGGATACTGTCGGGCAAGTCCAGGGAGCCATCCTCTAAGATATCCACCTCGATGGCTTTAAGGAGCAAAAAATCCTCAAAGTCTTCGTTGAGAGCATCTATCTTCTCGATCTGCTCAGCCAATCGTTTGGCATCCAACCCTTTGGCGACAGTCAAATGCTTTGAATGATTAGAAACGGCCAGGTATTTGTAACCCACCTTCTGCGCTGCTTCCGCCATCTCCTCCAGACTGTAACGCCCGTCCGTTTCCTTGGTGTGCGAGTGCAGATCTCCCAGTATCTGATCGAGTGTGATCAACTGAGGCAGTCGGCCCATTTTGGCCGCCTCGATTTCCCCTCTGTCTTCGCGCATCTCCGGTTCTATGTAGGGGAGATCGACTTTTTCATAGACTTCTTCTTCGGTCTTGCCGGCAATCCGCTTGTCTCGATTGTCGAATACACCGTATTCGTTGATTTTAAGATTTTTCTTCTGACCCATTTTGCGAACTGCGATGTTGTGAGCTTTGGAGCCTGTAAAATAGTGCAGCGCTGCACCGTAGCTCACCGCCGCAACGGCGCGTAAATCCACCTGCAGACCGGACCTCAGGATGACGGTGGAACGCGTTTTGCCTTGCGATACGACCTGTTCGACATCGTCGTATTCCACGAAACGGGTCATCACTTTTTCTTGGGAGCCCTGCCGGCAGGTAACCAGGATATCCAGATCCCCAACGGTCTCTTTCCTGCGCCGATAGCTGCCCGCCACCATAATCTTTTTTGTCGCGTTAGACGCATCAAGATACTCCGTCAGGGATTTCGCCACTTCTTCCACGACAGCCAGCTTCGTTCTCTGTTCACTCGTTCTTTGTTCAAGCCCCTGCAGAATTTGTTTCTCCGTCTTTTCACCGAATCCATGAAGATCCCGAATTTTTCGCTTTTCGGCGGCCCCGCGGAGTTCGACCAAGTTGGTGACATGCAGTTCTTTGAAAAGCGTCTGTGCTCTTTTGGGGCCCAACCCGGGTATCCTGAGAAGTTCGTCCAGTTCCGGCGCCGACTGCTTCATCAACTCCTGCAATAAAGGCAGAGTCCCGGTTTCGACGATCGTCTCTATTTTGCCGGCCAGGTCTTCACCGATGCCCGGCAGATCCGTCAGGGATTTATTCTGTTCCAGCATATCCCGCACGCTTCGAGAAAGACTGGATATTTGCCTTGCAGCGTTTCGATAGGCCCGCACCCGGAACGGATTGGCCCCCTGGATCTCCAGAAGATCCGCCACCTTGGCAAAGATCTTGGCGATATCAGCGTTGTGCACCGGCATGATTTTCCCCCGGTTTCTGGTGCTGCGACCTTACAGCGCCGCGCAAGCCAAACTCCGCTACTGAAAACCAATTCAAGAACGTCCTTTTCGCCCCCACAGACTCGGTAGCACCGTAGGTTGGGTTGAGCGCAGCGAAACCCAACACCGCCACAGCAGCGCCCGGAACGAATGCGAATGCTCACACCTATTCTCGCCCCACCGCGGCATCAAATTCCATGGGCTCATGCGCGCCCCAATCGAGATCATACACCCCGCGCCGCACGTATCTGTGAAAACTGGAATATTTCCAATCCCTGGGCGCCTTCGCCAACCCATGCTTGACCGGGTTGTAATGGATGTATTCCACGTGGCGCAAAAAACCCTGTTCGTCCCGCATGAGATGCTCCCAAAATCGGCGCTGCCAGACGGCCTGCTCCTTTTTCTGCAACCTCGACGGTGTTGTTGGCGGTCTGCATTGGTTCCCGCAGCGGCGGCTGAAATAACTCTTGATCAAGCGCCACCGCTTGGAAAAATCCATGTCATTCTCGGGCAACGTCCAGATACAGTGCAGGTGATCCGGCAGCACCACCGCGGCATCCATGCGGAACGGATGACGGCCCATGACCTCTTTGAGCGCCCGCCTCAGCAATTCAATGTTCTCAGGATGGGAGAATAGATTTGCCCGCCCGTGAGACACGAGGGTAACAAAATACGTCCCTCCCTCTATTTTGGCTCTGCGGTATTGCATCCGTTTGCTGATTTCGTAACAGTCTTGTTTTTTTGTTGGGTTTCGCTGCGCTCAACCCAACCTACATGGCTGGAACGAGAATTCCTCTGGTCGGGCGTTGGCTCGTGCGTGCTCGATGGTCATGCTCACCAGGTTTCCCTGCCCGTCGAGATCTATGGGTCTGTCGAAAAAAGCATTGTGAAAGGTTTCGCCATCTTCCAGCAATATGACCCGAAGGAATTTGGTTTCTTCTTTGATCCACCCCCACTTCCGAATTCTCCCGTCGGATTGAATCTCGGTCTTCCGTGGGGACTGGATCACACGCGCTATCCACTCCTTTTGTATTGGAGCCCGGTCTGGCCTCTTCCGCATGTATTTGAAGTACGCGGTCGTTTTCACCTTGGATTCCCGACATGCAGAGCTGGGGTAAAGCGAGCGTCACAGATGAGCCATTCCTTTGACGAACGTCCGGTTGCAGCGGCTGCAAACCGTTGACGGGTTCTTTCCAACGAAGAGGAGCCGAGAGCGATCCCCTTAGGCCGAGTGTTTGGCTCGACGATCCTTCTTGTTGTTGGAACGGCCAATCTTCCCGGGGCCTTTCAGTTTGCCGTTCCAATATTCCACGTATGCCACATATCCTTTTTCGTCGATCAAGAATCTCATCTGCCGGTGAGCACTCAGCTTGTACGCTCGGATGCTATTTATCCCCATCCTGCGAGCCTTTTCCACTCTGTGGTGGCCATCGATCAGATTGTATCGTCCAGGGCATATCTCTGCCAATATTACCGGTCTTGAAATGTCGACTGATTCCACATGAGACTCGTTTATGGATGAAAAAGCTTGGGAGAAATCGCTCACACTTACTTCTTCAACAGCAAAGCTCTCAGGGTTCCTTTGAATGTACTCGATCATTTTTGTGATGTTAAATACGAAAATGCCGTTTGGATACAGCTGATCTCCGGCATCAACACGGCATGGGGTGAAATCATCATCTATTTTCAATGGCTTTTTCAAAACGTGTTCCTCTACCTGATTCTTTCAGCATCGAAGCCCGGCCAGTCGCTCCGCAACGGCCGCCATACGGTCGTGCCTGCCAACCTCGAAGCCATACTCGCGGGTCAACCGCGCGTAGTCGGTATCCTCGAGGGGAAAATCCGAGGAGCGGCTCCCGTCAGTGACAAGGGCTTCCGGAAAGCCGATGTCATGCAAGATCCGCTCGACCTGCTGCCGATGATTAATGATCTTGTCCTGCGGTGCGATTTCCACTCGTCCTTCGCCAACAGCACGACGGATACTCACTGCGGTCACTCATCTAGGGTTTCCCCTCATGAAAGCGGTTTCCTTCTGTCAATATGGTCAAGGCATGCGCAAGCGTCTGGCCTTCTGCGTCAAGATGGTTATCCGCCATACCTGGACATGGCTGTAAACCATAGCGGTCCTGCCGTCTTGGTGGCCCAAGAGCTCTTGAACAGTGCGGATGTCGTAACCGAACTCCAGGCGGTGCGTTGTAAACGAATGGCAGCGTGTGTGGGCCTATGGGCTTGGGTTGGAGGGTTCATCACCAGCAGATGCACGTGGTCGGGCTCTACATTGAGCTCAATCACTTCACTGCCCAACCGGCCGAAAAACACTTGAATGCACTCGTAGACCTCGCGCACCACTGGACCAGTGAACACTCGCAAACGATACTTTGGAACCTACACGATCCGGTATTGACAATGCCAGACAATATGCGATGTTTTCCTAAACCTGCTCACCCGCTACTCCTTCATTTTGAATTGTGGGGACAATCCAAATGGAGGTGTAGCAGCAGGTTTATTTCAGGCCAAGCCAAACAACTCTGACCCCGCCCACAGGACGGGGATTTTCAAATTCAATTAAAGAACTCGAAAAGAAGCTTTATCTCAACTACAATACCGCCGTCATGATCTATCTGCAGAGTCTGTAATCAACCTGCCACCGAACGGAGAGAATCATGAAGCCGATCTACTTGGACTACAATGCGACCACCCCCATCGATCCGCGGGTCGCAGAGGCGATGCTGCCTTTTATTCATGAACATTTCGGCAATCCCTCCAGTGCCCATGTCTATGGGGTCACCGCCAGGAAGGCGGTCGAGAAAGCCCGCGGGCAAATCGCGGCCATGCTGCATGCGGAAAGCGAACAGATCATTTTCACCAGCGGCGGCTCGGAATCCAACAATTACGCCATAAAAGGAGCGGCCTGGGCGCGTCGACACAGGGGAAATCATATCATCACTTCGGCCGTAGAACATCCCGCCGTACTGGAAGTCTGCCGCTATCTGGAAGGAAGAGGATTTGTCGTCACTTATCTGCCGGTGGATGGACATGGGCTTGTCGATCCACAGCAGGTCGAGCAGGCGGTGACCGAGCAAACCATCTTGATCACCATCATGCATGCCAACAACGAGGTGGGAACCATCGAGCCCATTGAAGAGATCGCCGGAATTGCCCGCCGTCATGGGATCCTCATGCATACCGACGCGGCCCAAGCGATCGGCAAAATCCCTGTACGGGTGGATGACCTGGGGGTGGATCTGCTCTCCATCGCAGGTCATAAGTTGTATGCACCCAAAGGGGTCGGAGTGCTTTACGTGCGCACGGGCGTCGACCTGGAAAAGCTGATTCATGGAGCGAATCATGAAATGAACCGGCGCGCGGGAACGGAAAACGTAATCGAAATAGTCGGCCTCGGGGAAGCGTGCGCGATGATTCATGAACATCTCGACACCTACCGGGGACACATGCGGACAATGCGTGACCGCTTGGAACTAGGTCTGCTGGAAGCCTTTCCCCGACTGCGCATCAATGGGCACCCGACCAAGCGATTGCCCAACACCGCCAATGTGAGCTTCAGGGGAGTGCAAGCCAATAGGTTGCTTTCCCAATTGGAGAGTGTGGCTGCTTCAGCGGGAGCCGCCTGCCACAGTGACCATGTAGCACTATCCAGTGTATTGGAAGCCATGCGTGTGCCGCTGGAATATGCCATGGGAACCGTTCGGTTCTCGGTAGGCCGCTTCACCACGACGCAGGAAATAGACGGAGCCATACAGGAGATTGTCCGAGGAGTGACGCCGCTCTCGCCCCAATAAATGACTGTGTGTGCCTGCGCGCCTCTTTTCAAGTGATTATCATGGTGCCTGACAATCTACTGAGAAAGGAGCAACCGCCATGCATGCTCTGACCAGCGCACAGGTGCTCAAATGTCTGCTCCTGCTATTCACATTTGCCTGGATCATGTTGCTCGGGTGCACGGCACAGGTTTCAACATCGCGCAAGCCCCATCACACCGGTGACCGATTCACGAACGTGCACCTCACCGAGCAATCGCGCTTCGTGGATTTTTTGCGGTGGCGCTGGGATCGTCTCTGGAAGCAGATTCCGCCGCCCGAAAGCTATCATTTTCCGCCGGCGCAGAACAATCCACACTTTCTGCGCTCAAACCGTCAACAAACAACTCTCACATGGATCGGCCATGCCACCTTGCTCTTGCAGTTGGGAGGGCGAAACATCCTGACCGATCCGCACTTTTCAAAGAGGGCTTCGCCCGTTCAGTGGGCCGGCCCGAAACGCGTAGTCGAACCGGGGCTCACTCTTGCCCAGTTGCCTCCCATAGACATCGTCATCATTTCTCATGACCATTACGACGCCCTCGACAAAAACAGTGTCAAAAAGCTCTACCAACGCGATTCCGGCGATAAAACCACTTTTTTCGTGCCGTTGGGACTCAAGCAGTGGTTCCAACGCTGCGGGATTGATCGGGTCGTTGAATTGGATTGGTGGCAGCAGCATCGCGACGGCAACCTGGAAATCACCGCCGTACCTGTCCAGCATTGGAGTAAGAGGAACGTGTTGGCACGTAACAAGAGCTTGTGGGCAGGTTGGGTGATATGTTCGGACGACTACCGCTTTTTCTTCGCAGGGGATTCGGGATACACCCCGCATTTCAAAGAAATCGGCCAAAAGCTTGGCCCTTTTGACTTGGCGGCAATCCCCATTGGAGCGTATGAGCCGAGGTGGTTCATGAAGCACCATCACATGAACCCGCAAGAGGCGGTCATGGTGCATCAGGACATCGCATCCAGGAAATCCGTAGCTATCCATTGGGGCACTTTCATCCTGACGGACGAACCCCTGGACGAACCCCCGGTAAAGCTCCGCCAGGCCATGGACAAGGCCGGCCTTGCGCCCGGGGAGTTTCAGCTTTTACAGCATGGTGAAACAATCATTGACTGACACCGCCCCCTCACCCATTTCGTCCCACCGAGGGGCCTTGCCCATACCCATTGGTCTGCCGGCGGAGATCGCCAGGAAAGACACGACCGTCCCGTGCAAAGATCCAAGTGCGTGGATGCATGATCACCTCGCACAAAAGCGAACGTGTGAAATCCTTCGGGTGCCAACGAGGATCGATCCAGGGAGAAACAATTTTCAGATGAAGCTTCTTTTGTGTCGTTTGTTGACAAAGGACGATGCCATAGAGTAGATTGCATATGGGCACCGCAGTGGGCAGTTCTGCAAAATTGAGTGTGAGCTCTTGCACATACTCGTAACCATGTAAAGGTGCGTATAAGTAATGCCGATCCAGGATGTTACCGACCGAACAACCTGCTCGACCACCTCGCCATCGGACTCCGTACGTAGTTCCGTTGACTTCAAAAAACCCGCAAGATTTCTCACTTAAGGAGGTGATAGCCGCCGCAAAGACAGACTGACAAGGCCTAAAGAGAGCGCAGGTCTCTTGCTGCAGACAGGCGCGAACCCAATTAGTGGACAAGGAGGGAAATCATATGAAGTTGACACGAAGGGATTTCCTTAAGATCTCCGGTGCGGCAACCGCTGGGCTGGCCTTGAGCGGGATGGGGTTTGACCTCAGACCCGTGCACGCCTTCAGCATGGAATTGCGCACCAAAGACGCTAAGGAATCACCTACAATTTGTTGTTACTGTGCCGTCGGGTGTGGAATTATCTGCCATACCAGCACACAGACCGGACAAGTGGTCTACACCGAAGGGGACGCCGACCATCCCATCAACGGTGGATCGCTGTGCGCCAAAGGCGCCGCGGCATATCAGATTGCCCAGAATGACCGGCGGATAACCAAGGTACTGTACCGGGCTCCCAACGCCTCCGAGTGGGAAGAGAAGAGTTGGGACTGGACCCTCAAAGAAATTGCCAAGCGCGTCAAAAAGAGCCGCGATGCGAGCTTTACGGCCAAGAATGAGAAGGGGCTTGTGGTCAATCGTTGCGACGGCATTGTTTCGGTTGGCAGCGCGGCGCTGGATAATGAAGAATGCTGGACTTACCAGGCCATGCTGCGTGCCCTGGGGCTGGTGTACATCGAACATCAGGCCCGTATCTGACACAGCGCCACTGTTGCGGCTCTGGCAGAGTCGTTCGGACGTGGCGCAATGACCAATCACTGGATCGATATCGCCAACAGTGATTGTATTTTGATCATGGGCAGCAATGCCGCGGAAAACCACCCTATATCGTTTCGCTGGGTGACCAAGGCGCAGCTGGCGGGAACCCCGGTAATCCATGTGGACCCCCGGTTCACCCGCACATCAGCTAAAGCCGACATCTATGCACCGATTCGATCCGGCACCGATATTGCCTTCCTGGGCGGAATGATCAAATACATTATCGACAATAACAAGTATTTCAAAGAATATATTGCCAACTACACCAACGGCGCGTTCATCGTCGGGGACAAATTCAGTTTCAAAGATGGTCTGTTTTCTGGATACGACGCGGAAAAACGCAAATACGATCAATCCACCTGGGCTTTCAAGATGGAAGCAAACGGCATGCCTGCAGTGGACAAAACTCTGGAGGATCCGCGCTGTGTATTCCAGCTGTTGAAAACGCACTATGCAAGATACGACCTGGACACAGTCTCCAGCATTACCGGCACGCCCAAGGACGATTTGCTCAAAGTCTATGAAACCTATGCGGCAACCGGCGTCCCAGACAAAGCCGGCACCATCATGTACGCCATGGGTTGGACCCAGCACACGGTTGGGGTGCAGAATATTCGCTGCATGGCCATCATTCAGCTGCTCCTTGGCAACATGGGAGCCGCCGGCGGTGGTGTCAACGCGCTGCGCGGCGAATCAAACGTTCAGGGTTCGACCGACCATGGTTTGCTGTTCCACATTCTGCCCGGCTACCTGCCGACGCCCGCGGCGTCACTGCAGACCCTGGCCGAGTACAACAAGAAATATACCCCCACCAGCAACGATCCTCTGAGCGCCAATTGGTGGCAGAATCGGCCCAAGTATGTTGCAAGCCTGCTGAAGTCAATGTATGGCGACGCCGCCACACCGGAAAACGAATTCTGCTACAGCTGGCTGCCCAAGGTTGAAGACGGCAAGACCTATTCGTGGCTGGATCTGTTCGATTCCATGTACCAGAAGCAATTCTCAGGCTTCTTGTGCTGGGGCCAGAATCCCGCCTGCAGCGGCGCCAACGCGGACAAGAACCGTGACGCCATGGCAAATCAATGCATTTTGGTAGTCGTCAACTTGTTTGAAAACGAAACCGCATCATTCTGGAAGGGCCCCGGGGTAGATCCCAAGCAGATCAAAACTGAGGTCTTTTTCCTGCCCTGCGCGGCTTATATGGAAAAGGAAGGGTCGATCACCAACAGCGGCCGCTGGGGTCAGTGGCGCTATAAGGCTCAGGAACCCCCTGGGGAGGCTCTTCCCGACGGCGACATCATCATTGAGCTGTTTAACGAAATCCGGGCTCTCTATAAGGAGGATAAAGAGGCTACGTTCCCGGATCCTGTTCTCAATCTCAAGTGGGATTACATAAGCAACGGGAAATTCGACGCCCATTCGGTGGCTAAGGCAATCAACGGGTACTTCACCAAAGACGTCACCATTCAGGATAAACAGTACAAGAAGGGTGACCTGGTGCCCTCCTTTGCCCTGCTCCAGGATGATGGCTCCACTTCGAGCGGAAACTGGCTCTACTGCCAGAGCTATACCGCAGATGGAAACAACATGGCTCGCCGCGAGAAGGACGACCCGACCGGTCTCGGCCTCTATTCCAAGTGGTCGTGGTGCTGGCCGGTCAACCGCAGGATCATTTATAACCGCGCTTCGGTGGATCTCAAGGGCAACCCCTGGAATCCCAAAAAGCCGGTCATTCAATGGGTGGTTGAAGACGGCAAGGGAAAATGGACGGGTGATGTGCCCGACGGCGGATGGCCGCCTCTGCAGAACGCGGATGGAACAGCCAATGACAAGAGCAAACTGCCCTTCATCATGAAGCCGGCCGGAGTTGCTTCCATATTTGGGAACGGGGCCAAGGACGGTCCTTTTCCGGAACATTATGAGCCATTGGAATGCCCGGTGGAAAAGAATCCTTTGAGTGCACAGCTGACCAACCCGGTGGCGGCGGTCTACGGCACCGCGAGAGACATCATCAAGACGTGCGATCCGCGTTTCCCCTTTGTGGGCACCACCTACCGGGTGACCGAACATTGGCAGACCGGAGTTTTGACTCGTTGGCTGCCATGGCTGCTGGAAGCGGAGCCTCAACTGTTTGTGGAAATGAGTGAACAGCTGGCCAGGATGAAAGGTATCAACAACGGCGACATGGCTGTCGTCGAATCACCGCGCGGTAAACTCGAAGCCGTAGCCATCGTCACCAAACGCTTACAGCCATTCACCGTACTGGGCCAGGAAGTCCATCTGGTCGGCCTGCCGTGGCATTACGGCTGGACATGGCCGCCCGATGGGGGCGATAGTGCGAACCTGCTGACCCCGGCTGTGGGGGATCCCAATACCCGCATCCCGGAAACCAAGGCGTTTATGGTCAATGTAAGCAAGAAGGAGGTGTAAGCCATGGCAGGGAAAAGTTTCTTTATCGATACCACGCGTTGTACGGCCTGCCGCGGTTGCCAGATTGCTTGCAAGAACTGGAACCAGAACGGGGCCAGCATGACCAAGAACACGGGCAGTCATCAAAACCCCCCGGACCTTGACGCCCAGACCTATAAACTGGTGCGCTTCTCGGAAAGCGTGGACAAGAACGGCAAACTGGCCTGGTATTTTTTTGCCGACCAGTGCCGCCATTGCATTGAACCCCCCTGTAAGGATGCCATAGAAGCTTATGTGGAGGGGGCCGTCATCCATGATGAAAAAACCGGAGCCGTGGTCTATACCGACAAGACACGCGAAGCAAATTTCGATGAAGTCAAGGATTCGTGCCCCTATAACATTCCTCGACTGAGCGAAGATGGGCGCATCGTCAAATGCACCATGTGCTTTGATCGAGTGAGTGCCGGGCTGCTTCCGGCCTGTGTCAAGGTGTGCCCCACGGGCGCCATGAATTTTGGCGACCGCGAGGAAATCATGGCTATGGCTAACAAGCGCCTGGAAGTGGTGAAAGCCAAGTTCCCCAACGCGCAGTTGCTGGATGCGGATGAAATTCGCACCATTTACCTGGTGGTCGACGATCCCAAAGCGTATCACGATTTTGCCATCGCCAGTGCGGCTTCGGGAATCGGTCGAAAGCTTGCCATGCGACGCATGACCAAACCGGCGAGCCGCGCACTTCGTGCCATGTTGCCAGGATAGGCCGGCAGCGGCAAGTTGGGATGGTGTGGTGTTATCACGCCGCTGACCCATTAGCATGTGCTTAAACCGAAAGGAGGGAAGCTGATCGATTCGGCTTCCCTCCTTTAGTGAGGAAGGTTTCTTTGAAAAGGCCGTTGGATAAAGAAAAGGATAAGATCAAACAGGCCATCAGTTCGGCCAAGTCTGCAAAACCTGCGTACAGCAGCCTGTATCCGCTATTGGAAGCGCTTTTCCTGGCGCAACTCGAAGTCAAGCAGAACCTCGCACTGGATCCGCCCTCCATCGCTCCCGAACGGGTTCAAACCAGGTGGAGCGAAGGATTTCCCCTGTTGAAGCGATGGGAGTTTCCCATTGACACGGATGCAGCGGAAAAAATATTGACTGCTCTGGAAGAAAATATTCCAGCGGACAATCTCCCGCTGCGCGATGCCGGCCGCGCTTTGCGTGATGCCCTGACCCGACTGCCCCAAAACAGGGAGGAAATCTGGAAAAGTTTTCTGGAGCATGAATGGGAGCCGTGGGAAGAATGGGTGGACACTACTGAAAAGGACGTCGCTTCGATCATTTTTTGCGCGCGCAGCAGCCTGCGACCTTCTCTGGAAGTAGCGGCACAGGACTTGACAGACAGGTTCCCAGTGCCCGCAAGTTGGCTCAAGGGGTATTGCCCGGTGTGCGGATCGCTGCCTTCGCTGCTCTCCCTGCAAGGCGAGGGTGAACGTCGTGCCTATTGTTCCTGGTGTGCTACTCAATGGGGGCTCTACAGAATACAGTGCCCAAGCTGCGAGAACCGGCATCACGAATCCCTCGGCTACTTGTACACCGAGAACGAACCCCAATATCATGTGCATTATTGCAGACTCTGCAAGACGTACTTTAAGCAGATCGATGTGCGAGAAATGATCGATCCGGTCTATTTTCCATTGGAGGAGTGGACCACCCTTCATCTGGATTTGCTGGCGCAGAGAGCCGGGTGGCAACAGCCCGCCTCCCCTTCGCCCATTGTATATGGAGAAGCGCAGAGTTAGAAGAAAAAGCCTGGGATCCCGCAGGGGCGGAGAAAATATAGGTGCATCGCATAGTCGATTGCCATCTGTGGAATTCTGTTTTATAAGTGCAGGTACCCGTGAAACATGTTCACTGGCTTCAGCCAAGGCAGCCGGGTAATACACCCGAGCGTCCACCCGTTTTGTTAGCAAAATCCAGGGACAGTTGTTTGTATGTATTTTGGGGATGGATGGAAATCCTATTATTGCGAACGCTTGATTCAGGCGGATACGGTACTCGACTCAATAGTTCGTGATGGAAATCGCATCTTCATTGGTTCCGGTTGCGGCGAACCGCAACACCTGGTGCGATCCCTCCTGCCCCTGCTCGCACGGCGGCGCGATCTGGAATTGGTGCAAAACCATTCCATAGGCGCCATTCCAGAAGACTGGTCGGATCTTGCCACCCACTGTAGTCTGCGCACCTTCTTTGTCGGACCCAAATCCAGGAAGGCGGTCAATTTCGGATTGGCAGATTATGTGCCGATCTACTTCTCGTCGATTCCCAGACTTTTTCGTGAGGAAGGGTCCCTTGGAATCGACGTGGCTCTGGTGCAGGTTTCGCCTCCCGACGGCCATGGGTTTTGTTCCCTCGGCATCGCCGTGGACATCACCAAGGCCGGAGCCGAAACGGCCAGGCAGGTAGTGGCTCAGGTCAACCCCAAAATGCCGCGTACGCTGGGAGACAGCTTTCTCCATGTCACCAGCATCCAGCATTTTGTCGAATACGAGGAACCGCTGCTGGAGATTGTCTTTCGCGAACGCAGTGCGGTCGCCGAACGCATCGCCCGCTACGTGTCCAGCTTGGTGGAAGATGGCTCGACCATTCAAGTGGGAATGGGTCGAATCGCCAATTCAGTGCTGCACTACCTGGAGGATAAGAAGGATCTGGGAGTGCATGCAGAGATCATAACCGATTCCCACCTTTCCCTGGTGCGTAAAGGTGTCATCAACGGTTCCAGGAAGAACTTTCACCAGGGCAAGATCATCACCAGCACCTGCCTTGGAAGCAGAGAGCTGTACGATTTTGTTCACAACAATCCGGAGGTGGAGCTTTATCCCATCGACTATGTCAACGACAGCCGAATTATCAGCCGAAACGATCAAATGGTCACCATCAATTCCGCCCTGGAAATCGACTTCACCGGCCAGGTGTGTGCCGACTCGATCGGCCATAAAGTCTACAGCGGTATCGGCGGCTATGTTGACTTCATGCACGGCGCGTCGCACGCGCAACGCGGCAGAACCATCATCGCCCTGCCGTCGACCAGTCCGGACGGGAAAAAATCCCGCATTGTCAGCCACTTGACCAACGGGGCCGGGGTTGTCAGCCCGCGCAGCACGGTACAATACGTGGTGACCGAATTCGGTATCGCCTACCTGCACGGCAAGACCATTCGGGAGCGGGCCCTTGCGCTTATCAACATAGCTCACCCCAAATTTCGCGAGCGCCTTTTGGAGGAAGCCAAACGACTGCGCTACGTTTACCAGGACCAGATCCTTGCGCCCATCTTTGAACCTCTTTATCCGGGCCAATGGGAAACCTATCAGATATTTCCGGGTGGCGGGCAGGTATTTTTTCGCCCCGTCAAACCCACCGATGAACGCGCTCTGCAGGAATTTTTTTATTCCCTGCCGGACCAGGACATCTACTACCGCTTCTTGTCCGCCATGACGGTGTTCCCGCATCGCAACACGCAAAGTATGGTCAACATCGATTATGAGCACGAGATGGCCATTGTGGGCGTTACCGGTGAAATCGGCAATGAAACCATAGTGGCACTGGGCCGCTATATTCTGGACCAAAAAAGCAATATGGCCGAGGTGGATTTTGCCGTGCGGGCCGACTGGCAGAGGGGCGGTATCGGCACGTTTTTGTTGCACTATCTTTGTCAGATAGCCAAGAGTAAAGGCATCAGCGGTTTCACGGCTTATGTGCTGGCGGCTAATCGCAGAATGCTGGGAATTTTTCATAAGGTCGGCTATGTTGTGCACAGCCATTTCGAAGACGGCATCTACGAGATCTCGTTTCGCTTTGACGAACCGGCCCAGGCGTGTGTCACCGATGAATGCAGTGTGGAGAATAGTCAATAGTTATGCGTACAAGAGAGGCCATCGAGCCGAAAGAACTGGCTTTTGATATAGATGGAGTAGTTGCCGACACAATGGAGGTGTTTGTCAGGCTGGCTCATTCCAGGTATGGATTATCCCACCTCAGCAAAGAGCACATGACGTGCTATGATCTGTACCAGTGTCTGAATCTGGAACGAGAGATCATCGATGATCTCATCTGTCTCACTCTGGACGACGAGCACACCCTGCAAATTCCCCCCATGCCGCTGGCTCCCGACGTGCTCACTGAGCTGGCCGAACATGGTCCCCTGCGTTTTGTCACCGCGCGCATCTGGCCGGAATCGATCATCCGCTGGCTGCAGCAGACTTTGCCGCAGGTAGAGCCGGAAAACATTCAGGTGGTGGCGACCGGATCCCCGGAAGCCAAGTTGGGAATTCTCCAGGAACTCGGGGTTCGCTGCTTCGTTGAAGATCGACTTGAAACGTGTCATTTTCTGGTCCGGGCCGGCATTCAACCGCTCCTCTACGACCAACCCTGGAACCGCACCTCCAACCAGTATCCTCGATTCAGGACGTGGCTCCAGTTGAGGCAAACCATTTTCCCGGAGAATGGAACCAATCACAATACCGGCGCAGGAGGACCCTAATTGCCGCTGAGGAATGCTGACAGACCACTGCCGATTCAGATCAAAGCAACCCGGGACGGATTCACCCTGGTGCCCGATGCGACGACTCCTTTCCAGGAGATCATGCGTTACATGAAACACCGCCTGGATGAGTCGCATGATTTCTTTTATCATTCGGAGATGAGCCTGGATCTTAGCGCGCGACCACTACAAACGGACCAGATTCTCGAACTGCGCTGCCTGCTGGCAGAAAAAGCCGGTGTGAAGCTGGTCGAAGTGAAGATGCGAGAAGATCTCGTCTGCACCCTTGAGCCGGCGCGCACCCGCCCTAAAGCGGCTCCTCAATGCTCCAGCCCGCGCAACCGGGAGGTAACCCCCATGATTGTGCGGTCCACCTGCCGCTCCGGCACGCGCATCGAGTCGCCGGCGGATTGCGTGGTGCTGGGGGATGTGAATCCCGGTGCAGAAGTCATCGCGGTGGGCGACATCATCGTTTTCGGCAGCCTCAGAGGTGTTGCCCATGCGGGAGCAACAGGGGACTGCTCGGCACGCATCTGGGCACTCAGCATTGAACCCAGTCAGATTCGTATTGCTGATCTGGTGGCGCTTCCTCCCGCCGGCAACAAACCGACTCCAAAACGTTTTGAAATCGCCGAAATTCAGAACAACATGATCCAGGTCTTGACTTTGTGACGCTGGGGGTGGGGTGGCGGGGAGCAAAACCACAAACTGTAACCTTCCGACAATGCTTTGGATGCCCTGGTCGCGAACAGGGGAATGGCGCAAACGGCGGATGGGGCAATGGCATTGGCACCTACAGGGATGGATGACACATGGCTGGAAAAACGATTGTGGTAACATCAGGCAAGGGGGGCGTCGGGAAAACCACGACCGTGGCTAATATCGGCACCATGTTGGCCAAGAAGAAGTACTCTGTCTGCATGCTCGATGCCGACATCGGTCTGCGCAATCTGGATGTGGTGATGGGCCTCGAAAACCGCATTGTCTACAACCTGGTGGATGTCATCGAAGGACACTGCCGCACCGCACAGGCCATGATTCGCGACCGCAAACTGAGCAATTTGTGTATGATCCCGGCTGCCCAGACCCGGGAAAAGAACTCGGTTCAACCGGAACAAATGAAGACTCTGTGTGCGGAGCTCGCCGAGGAATTCGACTATATCATCATCGATTGCCCGGCAGGCATCGAGCAGGGTTTTAAGAATGCTGTGGCGGGAGCGCAAACGGCGATTGTCGTGACTACTCCCGAAGTTTCCGCCATACGCGACGCAGATCGAGTCATTGGGTTGCTCGAAGCGAGTCTCCTCAGAGACATTCACCTCATCATCAATCGCTTGAATCACCGCATGGTCAAGAAAGGCGACATGATGTCCACGGCGGACATCCTTTCTCTTCTGGCAGTGCCCCTGTTGGGGGTGGTGCCGGAAAGTGAGGAAGTCGTCATTTCCACCAACCGGGGAGTGCCCCTGGTGCATCAGCGCGGCAGCCGGGCTGGGCGCGCCTTCACCCAGATAGCGGCTCGTCTCAACGGTGAAGAAGTGCCATTTGAGGATGAGAGTGGGAACGGCTTTCTTGGCAAAATGAAGCGGTTCATCTGGAGCTGAACAGGAGGATTAGCAAATGCTGAAGGCAATCCGCAGATTTTTTGGAGAGAAACCGAGCAGTCAAGTGGCCCGAAGAAGAATGCAGGTAGTACTGATGCATGATCGCATGGATCTGGCACCGGATGTCATGGAATCCCTGAAGAACGACATTCTGGCGGTTCTTGCACGCTATATGGAAATTGACCAGCACAGTATTCGGGTCGATCTGGAACAGGGCAAGGATTACACCGCGCTGGTATCCAATGTACACGTCAAACGCGTTTACCGTCACGCCCATTCCAACTAGAGGCGACTACAAAGGGCTCTTGGATGGCATTACAGGTACTGCTGGCGGCGACCTTAAGAAAATACTTTCCCGACTATGATCATGCAAACGGCTTGACTGTGCCGATCCGTGCGGGGATGACGGTGCGCGATCTGGCCGAACAGCTGAAATTACCCGTGGCCGACATCAAGCTGATCATGATCGACGGCCGTGCGGCGAACTGGGAAACGGTGCTGTACGGGAACGAGCGCGTGGCACTGTTTCCTCCCGTGGGCGGCGGTTAGCCCGCGAGCGCAGAAAACCCGGGCAGGGGCGGGCGCTTGCTCGCAATCAGGCAGTGCGGCTTTTCCGACCGTTTTAGCGTACACAGGGATGGCACTAAAGGGGGTAGAAAGCCATCACACCGGACTATCACAGAAATCTGGCAGCATCATGGGCCAACACAGCCGACCCGCTTCAACCACGCCTGAGAAGCCTCCTCCAACAGGCGGTAGAAATTTTTCGATCCGCCCAGTCCCTTCCTGCCAAAATAATAATTGATCTCGAGGAACAGCGGATGGCCCGTCACGTGCCCCTCATTCACAGGAAACAGAAAATCGAGCCCCGCCAGATTGATTCCGCTCACACAACTGAGATGCCTCGCCCAGTGTCTGCCCACAGCCTGTAAATGCGGGTCGCTCACCATATCCAGGACCGCTCCTTTGCTCAGATTGTGGTAAAAGCTCTCCTCAGCCCCTTGGACACGCCAATAACTGTATATCGTGTCACCCATGATGACCACCCGCAGATCTCGACCGTTCGTTGGAATCCGCTCCTGCGCCAAAAAACCGGAGAATCCGTTTTTCTCCATCCCGGCAAACATTCGCAGGATGGGTGCGACGCTCTCCCGATTGTTCAGCAAAAATACGTGGGAGCCTTCACCCCCTTCGTTGTGTTTGACCACCAGAGGATAGGTCGCATTATCCCAAAATTGCGGCGGGCACGAGTCAACTGTTGGAAACAGCCAGGAACGCGGATGAGGCAGACGATAGTTTTGAAAAAGGCGAATGTCCCCCAACTTACCCTTATACAGGAACCGGCATCGGTAATCCGGAAAGATGCGGGAACAACATTGGCGGGCGGCGTTCCACAGGGTTTCGGTACAACCCTGAGGCAGCAATATGGCCGACGCCTGTCGCATCAAAGCAAGATCCTCTTCATTGGGATCTCTGCCGGCACAAATCCGATTGACATCCCCTGCGAGAACAGGGTGGTACGACACAATCATGGCCCGAATCAGTAGGGTGGCTCAGCCGGGCCGGTATAGCCGCACATTCCAAGGCGCGGTGAATTGACCAGGGGGATCGGCTCTCCATAGTCATGGTGCGGATGATCTTTGGCATGCTCATCGCACAGGCTGCCATCCTCATCATGTTCATAGACGCATTCCAGACACAGCCAGGCAGCAGATTTGCCGCACTGCATGCATTTGAATTCCAGCGGCCTGTTACGTGCCATGAGGAAAATGGGATGTTTGCTCAACGGTTTCCCGGATCGGACATCCGACACCTTCACCTGCGTTTCCGAAGAAGTCCCGAAATCGTATATGTGGGTGAGCACCATGCCCGGCTCGAACGTCTGCTCAGCCCGTCTGGACATGGCAATCTCGCTTCCGCCCCAACCGCCGGACCCCGTCTGGAACACACTCATGTGGCCACAGCATTCCAGCCAAATCTCCCGCAGGTAGTGGTCGAGTTCCTGCAGCCTCGCCTTGCCGTTCATTTCCAGGTGCAGCCAATAATCGCCGTTCCATAAATCCTGCACCTGCAGATGATAGATGGTCTGGGGCTGCCCCTTTTTCTGCCCCGCCTTGCCGATTGCTTCCTGCCGTTTCGGACATGTTTTCAGATGCCGCGTCAAGCCGCCCTTCGCCAGTTCACGCCGGCAAAAAAAACAGACGCCCTTGGATTGTTCCCTTGCTGCCATAATGTTTCACCTCATCGCGAATGTTTCCTTATTCCCTGAAATCCATTATCCCTTGCCAGAAAGAAAGTACATGGACGATCAGGATAGCAAATCTTTTCATTTCTTCAAGCACGAGAAACCACCAGGGGGCGGCCCAGCATCGGATCAACCAATACCCGTTTACCAACTGCTGGAATGGCATCGGCTTGCCGGGCCTTGGGTGCAGAGCCTGCGCTCGCGTCTGCATTGACCAGGAAGAAGCCATCGGCATGAACCTCTCATGTATCAGAAACAGGAGTGTCTCAAAATACATCATGAGACACATACCCAAAGAACCATCCCGAAATTTTTCCTGCGCCGTCACTCCGGAAAGACACCGTCAAGGCGGCGGAGCTTCAGGAATTCTCGAGAATACCGCAGTGCAGGCCGACATATCTTGTTTAAACACGATCGATTTTGGGATAATCTCCAAGGGATGTGATCTCTGATGGTCTCTCACCACGGACCTGAGTGAAAGCAGACCGCTGGTGTCTCGATTGCTCCGCTGCCCCACCCTCCCCCAGTATGGCTCATACCTTTTCCGAGCCATACTGTTGATGAAAATGATTTTGGCTTCCAGGTAGGCTGGGTTGAAGTACCAAACCCGGCAAACGAGGCACTGGGGTTCGTCACACGAAACGCGTGACGCAGCTCAACCTACACCAGAAACATTATCTTGGAAGCTATAGAATCATGATATGCAAGATTGGCACAGTTGTTGTTAATGCATTCCCTACGAATGCGAATCACCTCAAACGAGTGGGAGGACAACATGGCGCAAAAACATCTGCATATTTGCAAGAATTGTGGCAAGCCGGCGGGCGAAGCGGGGCATCTCTGTGACCCGGCCGAACTGGAAGAGGCTTTTGTATGCGAACATTGTGGCCAAGCCTCAACAGACCCTAGACACATTTGTAAACCCAAACTGCAAAAAATCAATTTCGTTTGCATTGCCTGCGGCAGGGTGGCCCAACTGCCGAGTCAACTGTGCAACCCGCGCGACATCGAGTTGATGGCCAGGCAGGACCCGCCAACAAAGATCATCTAGCAGTTCAATGTCCGGCAAAAGCGGGCTGAACCGGATGAGGAGCAGGCAAAGACTGGTGGCCGCAGGCAGCGCCCGTTGCCGGATCCGGGCAACCGGGCGTTCCTCGGCACGGGGAGGCTGCGCCCACCACACTGCTGATCAGCGGGCGCACTCCCTTGATTCTGTCAAAATTGAAAGCCCCTGGTGAGTGCCGTCTTTCAGCCCGGTGAACGTCTTCGAGTCCATTCACCTCAGATCAATGCGCGTTCTCCCAGGTTGCCATAGCGATGATAATTGTCACAAATGCTCTGCTCCTGAAAATACTGCAGCAGTTCAATACGCCCCTCCATCATGACCCGGGTGCGGGAAATATAGAACCCGCTTTCCGCAGCCGCCTGATAGATCCTCTGAGGCACCCGATCCGGCGCTGCATATCGAATGCGTTGAATTTTAGGCAGCAATGCAACAAGCTCCTCATCACTCTGACCATCGAGCGGCGTATGATCGAGAAACTTTCTCCCCTCGCTGCCAACCAGGAATGCCCTTATGGAATTGTTTAAGCCCGGCGGGATGCTGATCGCCAGATCGCACCCTGCAATCCTGACCGCAGCAATCCTCGCCAGCACTTCGAATAATGAATCGTCCTCATGAACTCTCACCACCACTTTGCCGATGGGCAGGTAGCGCAGAATGTTGTCCTGGCCGCGCAAATGGAAGTAGTCCTTTTCCTGGGAAAATTCCTGTCCAAAGCAGTAAAGATAACTCTTCACCGCGCGGATGGTTTTCTGCAAGTCTTCGGCAAATTCCTTCAGCTGCCCCCAGTCGAGTTTCCGTTGCCAATCGCAGGCCACACGCAGCAGCGCGTGATCTTGCTTGATGGCTCCGACCACCGGGTAATCCTCCTCCTCAAAGTTCATGAATTGGGTCACATAATTGGGACCGCCCACTTTGATACCGGCTCCCAGGGCCGATTTTCCCATTCCGCCGAAGGGCTGGCGCAGTACAATGGCCCCCGTTGTGCCGCGGTTGATATAGAGATTCCCTGCTTTGATACCCGCCTTCCAACGCTCCTGCTCACGCGTATCGAGACTTTCCAGTCCCGACGTCAGACCGAAGCCCGTTTGGTTGACCAGTTCGATGGCGTGATCCAGATCCCTGGCTCGCATAACCCCCAGAACAGGCCCGAAAAATTCGGTCAGATGAGTGTAGGATCCGGGCTGCACTCCCCACTTGATGCCGGGCGTCCACAAATAAGGGTTGTCCTTGAGATTCTCGGGCTGCAAAACCCACGATTCCCCGGGCTCAAGCCTGGTCAAAGCCTTTTCCAGATCTCCCCTGGGAGGATTGATGAGGGGCCCCATCTTGTTGGCAAAATCCCAGGCCGATCCCACAGCATAACTTCTGGCTGCGTCCACTAGCTGTCGCTTAAAGTTTTCGTCCTCGTAGACTTCCTTCTCCAGTATCAGCAGGGACGTTGCCGAGCATTTTTGCCCGCAGTTTGAGAAGGCGGAATGAATGACGTTTTTAATCGCCTGATCCCGGTCGGACATGGCGGTCACAATGGTAGCATTTTTCCCGCCGGTTTCCGCTGCCAGAAAAGCATCCGGTCTATGTTTCAGAATCTCGAGTCCGGTATCCGTTCCGCCGGTCAGAATGATGAAGTCCACATCCGGATGATTGGTGAGCTTTGTTCCAATGTCGCCACCCGAACAGGGCAGGAACTGCAATACATTTCGCGACACCCCCGCTCTCCAGAAACACCGACATAGATACCAGGCAACCAGCACTGCGGCCGACGCGGGCTTGAAGATCACCGTGTTGCCGGCGGCCAGAGAGGCAAGGATGCCGCCGCAGGGAATGGCTATGGGAAAATTCCAGGGAGAGATGACCAGTCCCACTCCCCGGCCCCGGCATTGGATATGTTGCAAATCCGAGAAATATTTGGCCGAGAAAGGGTAGTACTCGGCAAAATCTATGGCCTCTGACACTTCACCGTCTGCTTCCGTGAATACCTTGCCGGTATTGGCAACGGCGGCACCGATGAGGTCTCCACGGGCATGCCGCAGCTCCATCGCCACCTGCGCGAGAATCTCGTGCCGCTCGGCCTGACTCCTATTCCTCCACCCGTCGGGATCGGCTTTGGCCGTTGCCACGGCCCGGCTGACGTCTTCCTCATCCGCCATGCAGTAACGGGCTACGCACACCTTGGAATCCAATTGTGACGAATCCAAGCATTCACGCTTTGTTCTGCCCTCGTGAACTTCTTTTCCCGCAACCACCACGGGAATTTCTTCAGGCTGGTCCGATGCGCTCCTCCGCCATTTTGCCCTGACCGCTTCGGCCCATTTTCTGTTGGGTGCCAGAGACCAGTCCGTGTCCGGCTCATTGCGAAATTCTCCCGTATAGAAGGTCCCCATGGTCTCGGAAAAAGTTTCGTTCGATCTGTTTTGTATCCGGTGGGGAGCTTTGGACGCCCTGTCCTTGTGCTTGCACGAAGCAATGAATTGCTCCTTGAGAAAGCTCCATGCCCTGGAATCCGTTTTCAGCTTAGGCAGATAACGCATGAAGTTTTCCTCCGCAGTATTTTCATCCAGGCGCCGGATGAGATAGCCGATGGCATTGATGAAATTCTCCTTGGTAGCCACCGGCGCGTACAGAACAACCTGTTCACCCAGTTCCTGTATGGCACGACGCACGTGATCGGCCATGCCCTCAAGCATTTCAAAGGAGAAATAGTCGGTCACCCGGTTTTCCCTGGCCACCTGATAAGCGTAGGCCAGTTCGAAAAGGTTGTGCGAGCCTATACCGAGATGGGCCGCCTGGATGCGCTCCGGCACCATCGCAAAATCCACCATGCGCTTGAAATTGGCGTCCACATCCAATTTGTTGTCGTAAGGAGCCAGGGGCCAGCCGTGCAGTGCCGCCTCCACCTGCTCCATTTCCATATTGGCGCCCTTGACGATGCGGATCTTGATGGGGCTTCCGCCCTCGGCCACTCTTTTCTGAGCCCAGGCGGTGAGGTCCCGCTGCACATCGTAGGAATCCGGCAAATAGGCCTGCAGCACTATGCCGGCGGAATGATTCTTGAACTCCTCCTGGTCCAGCGTCTGCCTGAAAACACTGACAGTAATTTCCAAATCGCGATATTCTTCCATATCCAGGTTGACGAACTTGGGAACCACTCTCCCATCGATTCGGCTGAAAGAATGGTCCCTGGCAGCCCTGAAAAGCCTCGAGAGGCGGTCTTTGAGAATGCCGGTAGTATGCTCGAAGGCGAGCGATTGGATCTGAGAGTAGATGGTTGAGATCTTTATGGAAATGTATTCGATCTCGGGGTCCCTCAGATCCTCGAGATATTTATTCAGGCGGGCGAGGCATTCTTCTTCCCCCAGCACCGCCTCGCCGAGGTTGTTGATGTTCATTGTAACGCCTTCGATTCTCCTCTTGCCCAGGTGCGCGTACAGCACATCCTTTTCACCGGGAATAACCGAGCGACTGCTGTCTTCACGCATCTTATCGATCACTTTGGGTACCGAAACATGCGGAAAATATCTGCCCACTCCAAGGAATAAACGCATGAGCAGCCGGTCCCCCGAAGAAAAAAAATCCGGAACTCCATGTTTAGTCAGCAGGTAATTGATTTGATCGGCAATACGGCGAGAATCATGGGAACGAAAGCTCTGGTCGATCATTCTCACCATGATCACCTTGTCGATGGGATTGGTGAGCAGGCGCAACATCTGATCCTGAATGTCTTTTTCCTCGGCGGTGAGCAGTTGATTTGCCCGATTCTGCCAGGTCTCGGCCAGGCTGATAGCCGCTCTTATGGTTTCTTCAGCTGGTTGTCTATTCATCTTTGGACTCCATTCATTAGTGATCCGCTCCTAGTGCTGACCGGCTGCCAATCGGTCCAGTCAATATCCTGCATACTAATCAACAGGCGCAATGGCAAGCAATTCAATTTTTTTGGCAAAAAGGAACCATTGTGTGGTAATTTCAAAGCCGCTGACCTAGTGAATTATGGTGTTTGCTGCAACCCATCAGTTTCAAAGGAGACAGATCGATGACCAGAAGCTTACTCTGCCTGATGGCGGCATTGGTTTTATTGTTGGTCGGGTGTACCAGTACCAAGCAATCCGTGCCCAGGGTCGGCATCAACGCGCCCACCAGTGAGCAAGCCGTGATCTCCGTGGAAAGAAAGTATTCGCGTCGAGGCGGCATGCGACAGATCACCGTTTTGGACAATGGCAAGGAAGTCGGCAAGCTCGGCAATTGTGGCAGACTGACTTGGGCGCGTCCTGCCGGAGATATGACATTGTCGCTGCAGCCGTCCTTCTGGATGGTCAAGGACAGCGTCACCCCGCTGGAAACCTCCGTTACCCCTGGAGAGACGCACCGTTACTCTGTTGTTTGGGATAACCAGCAAAACAGCTTCGTGGTTGTCGCGGAATAAGGGAAAACTCCAAGGAATCAAAGAAGTATATTCTGAGGGGTCTCTCTCCTCAATTCACAACAGCTCGTTTTTAAATTATTTTTGAGTGCCTTTGCGGTGAGCGGTGACACGCAGGGCCTGCGGGTGAGCTGCACCGGCGGGGGCGGCCTCGAGGGCGGGACAGCACCTCTTCCGCTGGGCACAGTCCTCCCTTCCATAGCATTCATGAAGAAATAGCACGTCACTTGCGAACAGCTGCACTAAGGGAACGGATCGGAGGAGAGCCAGCGTTCAATGCGATCGAAGGCTTCGTGGATTTCCTCTTCGCTACCCCCGAACGAAAGCCTGATGTGACTCTCGCCGTCAGGTCCAAAGGCAGCACCGGGAATGGTGGTAACACGGGCTTCCCGCAACAGGCGCAGGGCGAACTCCATCGAGTCCACCCCTGGCGCCTGGTAGCGGGCCATCAGGTAGTAGGCGCCCCGGGGCTTGACGTACGAGAACATCTGCTGCATCCGGTCAAGCCGCCTGCAGGTGAGATCGCGCCGCGCTCTCAACGCCGAACGGATTTCATCGACACAGCCTTGCGGGCCCTGCAGAGCCGCGAGGGCCGCATGCTGCGACAGCGTCGGGGCGCAAATGGCGGCGGCGTCATGAATTTTCATGATGTGGTCCAGAAGCACTTCAGAGGCGTATACAAAGCCGACCCGCCAACCCGTCATGGCGTATTTCTTGGAAAAGCTGAAGGTTGCGATCATGCGATCCTGGAGCTCGGGCAATGCGGTCAAACTGAAATGCGGCTGGTCGTCGTAGACCAGAAAATCGTAAGTCTCATCAGAAATGATGAAGAGGTCGTGTGCGATGGCTAGTTCGGCGAGTTCGCGCAGTGCTGATGCGCTGAAGTTGGCGCCCGTCGGGTTGTGTGGATTGCACAGGATAAGCGCTTTGCTTCGGGGCGTGATCGCCGTGCGGACGGCCTCCAGATCCAATTGCCAGTCACCGGGCTGCAGCGGCACAAAGATCGGCACACCTTCAGCCAGAAGGACCTGCTCGATGTGAGATGCGTAATTGGGCGACGGCAAAATCACTTCATCGCCTCGTTCGACAACGGTGAGGATGCTCGCCAGCAGAGCTTCCATGGCACCCACGGTAATGCAGATTTGCGTGTCTCCATCGACCGCTCTTCCGATCTGGCCGCTCAGACGTTCGGCAACGGCCCGGCGCAGTTGCGGCATACCCGGTCCCAAGCTGTACTTGCCGCAATCGGGATCGTTGCGCATCACTCGACACACCGCCTCTACAATGTGATTCGGGGTCGGAAAGGAGGGAATGCCCTGCCCGAGGGAAACACAATCGCCGACCTGGCTGGCGAGGATGGGCATTTCCTTGATGGCTGAAATGCTGATTTGCTTTACTCGCTGGCTGATTCCGCGGGTTTGGTAGATCTTACCCGAAGCCACCAGGGCAGAACGCACCGACATGGAAATAGTCCCCGATCTATTGAAAGATTTTCCCAGGATTGAGAATCTGATTCGTGTCAAAAACCTGCTTGATGCTCCGCTGCAAGCAAACGTTGGCAGGTGCTAATTCAAGATGCAGAAAGCGACGCTTGGCAAGGCCGATGCCATGTTCTCCCGAAATCGTCCCGCCCATCGACACAACTTTTTGCAATATGGCGTAAATGCCCTCTTCTACCTGCGACATCGATGCCCGGCTCTGAGCCGTAATGTTGAGATGGATGTTGCCGTCTCCCGCATGACCGAAGGCGTAGATCTTCACCTGATAGCGCTCTGCAAAATCGGGCAGATTGTCGACAAAGTCCGCAATCCCGGCAATCGGTACGACAACGTCCTCGGGAATGTACACAGGGGAGCTGTTCTCTATGGTAACGGAAACCTGCTTGCGAACTTCCCACATCTGTGCCCGCTTGTACGAATCGGGCGCCCAAATGACATCGATGGCGCCGTTGTCCAGGCAGTAGGCGCCCATTTTTTCCACTTCCGCATCCACTACCGTCGCTGCTCCATCGGCCTGCACCAATAGAAAGGCCCCCGCCGAACGCGCGCTTTCAAAGGGCAGGGAATCGCCGACCAGATCAAGGCAGTTGCGGTCCAAAAATTCCAGTGCACACGGTATGCATCCGTTGGCAAGAATAGCAGAAACACTGGACATGGCTGAAGTGAGATCGCGGAACAAAGCCACCACCGTGCTGACAGCCGGCGGATGGGGGAGTAATTTCAAGATCAGCTTGGTGATGACCGCCAGAGTTCCCTCCGAGCCCACCAGCAGATGGGTGAGATCGTACCCGACCACCCCTTTGCGGGTCTGGACCCCGGTTCTGATCAGCTCGCCATTGGGCAGCACCGCCTCCAGTCCAAGCACGTAATCGCGCGTGGTTCCATATTTGACACAACTGGAGCCCCCCGCATTCGTTGCGGCATTTCCCCCGATGGAACAGGTGTCCATACTGGCCGGGTCCGGCGGATAAAACAATCCCTGCCTGCGCGCGGCCCTTTTGAGGTCGGCATTGATGACACCGGGTTCCACCACTGCAATGAGATTATTCTTATCAATCTCGATGATGCGGTTCATTTTGGCCATGGACAGCACCACGCCCGCAAAAACCGGGACCGCTCCTCCGGCCAAGCCGGTCCCCAAACCCCTCGGAGTGACCGGGAAATGATGCACATTGGCCAGTTGCAGCAGGGCCCTTACCTGTTCCACGGTAGTCGGTTCAACAACGAGCTCAGGAAATTTTTCTATCCCCGCCATGGCATCTCTGGAAAAATCCTCCAGCTTGGTCGGATCCTGGATGACGCACGCATCGCCCACCGCTTGACGAATGGCAGCAATGACCGGCGGGGAAAGAGGCGCATAGGGAGAAGATTCGGATTCAGTCAAGGATCATGTCCTATGGAATTCAAATCCCGGAAGGCTGAGGCGATTTTCCATGTGTCGCAGCAGCAGCCCCGCCAAGGATACCAGCACCAGGTAGAAAGCTCCGACAATGAGAAAGATCTCGGTATATTTGAAGGAGTGAGACGCCAGGATTTTTCCCTTACCCGTCAGTTCGATGCACGTTACCATGTATGCCAGCGATGAATATTTTATGAGGTAAATCAGCTCATTTCCGCAGCCTGGCAGAGCCCGCCGAAGGGCCTGTGGCAGAACAATGGAACGTAACATTTCCAACCTGCCAAATCCCAGAGCCTCTGCGGCCAACATCTGGCCTTTCTTTATGGACAGCAGAGCACCGCGGATGTACTCCGAGTGATAGGCGCCGCTGCACAGGGAAAAGGCCACCACGGAGGCCAGAAAGGGTGAGAAGTAAATTCCGAAGTAGGGCAGCCCAAAATACCAGATAAACAATTGCACAACGAGGGGGATACCGCGAAACAGTGCAACATAGATATTGGCCGCCATCATCACGGGGCGGCCGGCAAATACCCGTGCAGCCCCCATCAAAATACCAATGACAAGCCCCAGCGAGGCCGACGGGATGATCAGCAACACGCTGATCCACAATCCCTGAAACAGGCTTGGCAATACCTCATGCTGAATGTAGACAAGCTCTTCCATAGGCGCGATGGTTCGTCCCCGCCGGTACTCTCAGCTGTCGGCCGACAGGTGCGTTATCTTGGCACAAAATTCTTTGGTCCGAGTGCACTGAGCATTCAAAAGGATTTGAGTCGGCGGTCCCTGTTCAACGATGCAGCCATCCTCCATGAATATGATCTCATCGGCCAGGACGCTGGCAAAGCCGATCTGATGGGTGGCCATGAGCATCGTCATGCCATTGGCCACCAGATCCTTGATCACCGCGTGCACTTCTCCGATCAATTCCGGATCGAGAGCCGAGGTCGGTTCATCCAACAGCATCACCTTGGGATCCATCGCCAGAGCACGGGCGATGGAGACTCTCTGCTTCTGGCCTCCGGACAATTGGGCAGGGTAATGCCCAGCATGCTCTGCCAGACCCACCCGGCGCAATTCCGCCGCCGCCCTTTCGTGTGCGCTCACCTTGTCCATCTTTTTGACGCGCACCAAGCCGATCTGAACATTTTCCAGTGCGGTGAGATGGTCGAACAGGTTGAAATCCTGAAAGATCATGCCCACCTGCTGGCGGTAGGCATACAGTTCCCGTTTCTTGGCATAGTTGATCTTCCGCCCCTCCAACCAGACTTCCCCCTCATCAGGCACAACGAGAAAGTTGATGCATTGCAGCAGCGTACTCTTACCTCCTCCAGACGGTCCGATGATGACCTTGACTTCCCCCTTTTTGACGGAAAGGGACAATCCCTTCAAAATTTCCTTGTCACCGAATGACTTTCGGACGTTTTCCACTTTCAGTACGGGATTGTTGTCAGTTCTTGCCATAAATAATTCCACTGCCGGTCGCAACCGGCTTTCCATAAACTACAAAGATTGCGCTTGACGTCCGTTGACGTTGATTGGGTTGAAGATCCCATGCATTTTCAGCAGCCTTCAACTTTAATAGGAATACCCCGGTATTCTGACATTTTTCTCGAGTATTCGAAGCCCTTTGACACCGATGTAAGTCATTAAGAGATACATCATCCCGGCTGCGATATACAGGGGAAGGTGCTGGTAGGTTCGGGAGGCCACAAAATGAGTGCGCGCCATGATCTCCGCTACTCCGAGGGCATACGTGACTGCTGAATCCTTCAACACAATGGAGTACTCATTGGACCATCCCGGAACGGACAGGCGCAGAGCCTGGGGCAAAATAATGAATAAGATGGCCTTGACATCGCTCATACCGAGTGCTCGTGCAGCCTTCAGCTGCCCTTCCGGCAACGACAGCATCGCTCCTCGAAAAATTTGTGATTGATAGGCTGCACTGATCAACCCCAATACGATGGTTCCTGCCGAAAAGGCAGAAAAATTGATGCCCATCCAAGAAAAAAGACCAAAGTAGAACAGGAAAAGCAACACCAGAAGGGGAACACCGCGAAAGAACCAGACATAGAAGCCAATGATCTTACGCAGCCAGCCCGGACCGTATACCAGCCCCACCGCCAGCGGCACGCCCAGGCTAAGGCCCAGCCCCATGGCACCGAACACCACTCCAATGGTCACCAACGAACCCTTGAGCATATAAGGCAGGGCATTGATTACCGCAACGAAACCTTCAGTCATTATTGGTTTAACTTTTCATTACAGCTTCTGCAAACAGCTGCGTTTGGCTGGAAACAACCGGTGAGTTGCGCGTCACAACAAAAAACCGGAAGCAATCAGTGAAAACCGATGCTTCCGGAAATAAAATACAAGCCGACATCAACTATTGCTTCAGATCGTATTGTTTCTGCAGTTCCTCCCATTCGGGAGAAGCCATAAGCTTTTTGAGGCCTTCATTCAACGTGTTCAGCAGGTCGGCATCATCCTGGCGCACGGCATAAGCAAATTCCTCGTCATGCATGCCAAAGCCGCCGATGATTTTTACCGGTTTCTTGCTCACTGCATCATTCGCTGGAGCATCGTCCATAGCGGCAGCGACAATTCGGCCGTTCAGCACATCTTCCACGGAAAGCGGAGCGGAATCATAGTATACCAGTTCAAAATCCTTGCCTTCCTTCTTGATCAGGTTTTCTTCCATCCATTTGGCTTCGGACGTACCACGCTGCACGCCTATTTTGTTGCCATTGGCGAGGGCGGTCTCAGGGGTCAGGTCGGAATCGTTCTTGACCACTAAAACCTGTTTGATCACCCAATAGGGAATGGTGTAGGCCACCTGTTTTTTGCGCTCGTCGGTGACGCTCAGCCCGGAAGCGATCATGTCTATCTTCTTGGCGTTGAGGCTTGGGATGATTCCGTCCCAATCCATCGGTTGATGTTTCACTTTGAAGCCCATTTCCTTGGCTATCCAGTCCACAGACTTGACGTCAAATCCGTCCGGGTTGCCATTCTTATCGACATAAGCAAAAGGTGGAAAATTGGCGTCAATCCCATTGATGATCACCTTTTCCTCAGCAGAGCCGAGGTTGACGTTGACCCAAAAAAGGCACGATACGACCAGGACGATACCCACCAAAATCCTCATGCGCATTTTCTTCTCCTTTTCTGACAAACCCCTAAGCCAAAATTTCAAGCATTTGCCTCTTACACATTCATACGGCGCCAGGACCGAATTCAACCCCCATGACTTCCCCACAGGGCACTCACGGCACAACTCATATCAGATGGACTTTAGTGGATCAAGCGAAATCAGATCTTCCCCATCGAAAGGTAAAAGTGTGAACCGAAACTATCTCAACCCAAAACATATGGGTTGCGTCCTTTGCCAAAATTTGCTAGAAAAATATAAGCGCCCCATTAATTTTGGCATAATGCTTATCTCCCGTACGGTTTTCTGACAACTCTGACAATGACCCTGACACCACGACCTGAAGAAAGGAGGGAACAGGAAAGGAACCGTTTGCGGCCAACCGACCATCAACAATAACTAAGAACCTGAACAGAAAGGGAGGTTGAAGATGAAGCGAGGTTTTATTTTGAGCATGGTTTTTGTGGCTGGATTTGTCTTGGCCTCAGGAGTCGGCACGACTCCTGCGAAGGCTGAAACCAAATTCGTCACCATCGGAACAGGCGGCATCACCGGCGTTTACTACCCGACCGGCGGCGCCATTGCCAGAATCGTCAACAACAAGAGGGACGTTTATGGTATTCGCGCCACCGTCGAAGCGACCGGAGGATCGGTCTTCAACGTCAATGCGGTCATGTCCGGTGATCTGGATTTTGGAGTCGTCCAGTCCGATCGTCAGTATGAGGCGGTCAACGGGCTGGCTGAATGGAAAGAGCTGGGACCCCAGAAGGATCTGCGTGCCGTGTTTGCCATCCATCCCGAATCCATCACCCTGGTGGCTGCCGACGACGCCGACATCAATACCCTGCAGGATCTCAAAGGTAAACAGGTGAACATCGGCAATCCCGGTTCCGGCCAGCGTCAGAACTCCATCGATGCCCTCGCTAATGCCGGAATTGACTTTGAAAAAGACCTTACGGCTCACGGCGTAAAGGCGGCTGAGGCCCCCGGTCTGTTGCAGGACGGCCGCATCGACGCTTTCTTCTATACCGTAGGGCACCCCAGCGGCGCCATCCAGGAAGCCACCGCCGGGCGCAGAAAGGTCCATTTTGTGCCGATAACCGGTGTCGAAAAGCTCCTGGAAGAACATCCCTACTATGCCAAAGCCACTATTCCCGTTAAGCTCTACCCCAGCGCCACCAATACGGAGGATGTCGAGACATTCGGCGTGAAGGCCACCTTTGTCACCTCCGCCAAGGTGCCCGACGAAGTAGTCTATGCCGTCACCAAGGAGGTTTTCGAGAACTTTGACGAATTCAAGGAACTGCATCCCGCTTATGCGGTCCTGACCAAAGAGAACATGCTCGAAGGCCTGTCGGCCCCAATTCATCCAGGCGCTTTCAAATACTACCAGGAAGCGGGACTGGACAAGCATATTGCTGACGAGCTCAAACCAAAACAGTAGAGTGGCCGGAAGTCTGTCCGAGAATCGGGTGCTTCCGTGGCAACCCTTGCGGGTTGCCAAAATGCCCGTTATCGGTCGGCTTCCTGCTCAGCTACACTGCCCTCGTCACACACGCGCCGGTCAGCTGCCGGCGGTCTCAGGATGACAGCCCAGTCGATGGGTGCCCGGGAAGCTGGAACTTTCCCGACGGAAAATGGATCGGGACAGCCTTCTGGGTGTGCACCGGGGCGTGTTTGAGAACCGTCATTTTGCCGCAAACTCATGAAGGATCCCCTCGCCATGCCTGAAGTGAACAAGATTCTGGTGGCCATCTGTTTCTCCGACTATTGCCCCGTCACTTTCCGTTATGCCACAAGGCTCGCCACACAACTCCACGCTCAGCTGGTGGCAGTCAATGTCATCAACATCAAAGACGTCCGGGCGGTCGGCAAAATCGAAGCCATGGGGTATGCCGTCCATACAAAAGATTACGTCCAGGGCATGATCGATGAACGAACCGAGATGTTCCGGCAAATGATAGCCGATTCGGATTTTCCTGAAGAGAACGTCAAGGTCATTTTTAGAGTCGGGCACCCGTTCGAGGAGCTCATCAAAGTGGTCAACGAAGAAGAGGTCGATCTTGTGGTGATGGGTCACAAGGGCAGAAGTGACCATCCCCATCTACTGGTGGGCGGAGTCGCTGAAAAGATGATGCGTCACTGCCCGGTGAGTGTCGCTTTTTACCGTAAAAAAGAGTCTTAGGATAAAAGATGCTGAAGAAACTAGGCTTGCAGAGAAAGCTAAAATCTGCCGAGGAACTGCTCAAGGAGGAAACCGGTGATGTTCGCACTCTCCGACCGCATGAAAGACTTCTGGTTTCGGTCATCGCCATTGGCTGGGCTCTTTTTCAACTGGCCCTGCCAAGTGTTCTGGTCCTCGACAGTACGCAAACGCGGGCGATTCATCTTGCCTTTGCTATGGCCCTTCTGTATCTGCTGATGCCGTGTCAGAAGGAGCGCAGGAAGGGGCTGGGCTATCTTTGCATCACCGACCGCATTCCGTTCATGGACTATGCCTGCGCAATCCTGGGCACCTTCACGGCGCTCTACCTCGCCCTGTTCTATGCCGAGATCGCCATGCGAGCCGGAGCTCCGACTACTTTGGACCTGGTGTGTGGAGGCATTCTAGTCGTTCTCCTGTTGGAATCCACCCGCAGGATCATCGGCCCCGCCCTGTCGATAATCGCACTGCTGTTCACCGCCTACGCCTTTCTGGGTCCCCATATGCCTTCGCTGATAGCCTTCAAGGGCGTTTCCCTGAGCAAGTATATCAGCAACATCGCCCTTTCTACCGAAGGGATTTATGGAATACCGCTGGGGGTCTCCGCCTCCATCGTTTACCTGTTCGTACTGCTGGGGGCGCTGTTGGATCGCGCCGGTGCGGGAAGGTTCTTAACCAACCTGGCTTTTGCCGTTCTGGGACGCTTCAAGGGGGGCGCAGCGAAAGCCGCCATCGTTGCCAGCGGCGGCACCGGACTGGTGTCCGGCTCGAGCATCGCCAATATCGTGACCACCGGCCCATTCACCATTCCACTGATGAAGAAGATGGGCTATCCGGCCAAAAAAGCCGCCGCCATCGAAGTGGCCGCCAGCACCGACGGTCAGTTAATGCCGCCGATCATGGGCGCCGCCGCCTTTATTATCGCCGAGTATGTCAATGTGCCTTACGTCGAGGTGATCAAAGCCGCTGCCATCCCGGCTTTTGCGTCCTACTTCGGACTGTTTTGCATAGCGCACCTGGAAGCATCCAAGCACGGCATCGAGGGGCTTTCCTCCGAGGACCTGCCGAACTTTTGGGAAACTCTCAAAACCGGAGTGCATTATCTGATCCCCCTGGCGATGCTCATGTGGGAGCTGATCTATTTGAGGCACTCACCGGAGTTGGCCGCGTTTCGCGCCATCATGGTCCTGTTTGGAGTGATCTTCTATCAGGAGGTGCGCAATGCAATGCAACGAAAAACCGGGCTGTTTTCCGGCATTGGAGAGGCATTTCGCATTATTGCCAACGGCTTCGTGCAGGGCTCCAAAAACATGATGTCTGTGGCCCTGGCGTGCGCTTCGGCGGGAATCATCGTCGGCGTGGTGAATATGGGAATCGGCGGAATGATCGCCTATGTAGTGGAGATTCTCGCCCGCGGCAACATCTTTCTGCTGCTGCTCATAACCGCCATGGCCTGCCTGATCATCGGCATGGGGCTTCCGACCACTGCCACCTACATTGTCATGGCGTCTTTGACCGCCCCCATCATTGTGGAAGTGGGAGGCCTATTCGGTTACCTGGTGCCCCTCATGGCGGCTCATCTGTTTTGCTTCTATTTCGGCATCCTGGCCGATGATACCCCGCCGGTAGGGCTGGCGGCCTACGCCGCATCGGCCATTGCCGAGTCGGAGCCGATTCCCACCGGGATTCAAGGCTTTTTGTATGACATAAGAACGTCCTGCATCGCCTTCATGTTCGTATTCAATCCAGAGTTGATTCTGCACGGCATCAACAGCTGGTCTCACGCCCTGCTGATCTTCGGCATGGCTCTGATCGGCATGTCCGCCTTCGAGTGCTTCGCCCAGGGGTGGTGCCTGGTGAAGAATAAACTTTATGAAATCCCGTTTTTTCTGGCAGCATGGTTCACCCTGTTCCACCCGGGCGGAGTCGCATGGCTTTTCCATATCGACCCCGCCAACAAGTATTACATGTATCCCGTCGGCATTGGCGTCTACGCCGTTGCCATCAGCATTCAAAAGATGCGAAAAATGGCTGCGCAGCGAGCAATGGAAGGCGCGGCAGGGTGACAGGATGTGCGGCAGTGAGCCGCGAGTACACCCGCGTCACGGCAACCCGTATCGGTGAACCTAGAGGGACATGGCAAATGGACAAGCTCATCATCACAGTCGCCTTGACTGGCAACGTACCCACCAAGAAGATGAATCCCAACGTACCCGTAACGCCCGGGGAAATCGCCGCAGATGTCAGGCGCTGCGCCGATGAAGGCGCGGCCTTGTTTCATGTTCATGCCCGTGATGAGGAGCAGCGCCCGACTTTGCGGCTCCCCAACTTCAAGGCCAATGTGCGCAAAATCAAGGAGCTTGCCCCGCAAGTCATCATCCAGCTCTCCACCGGCGGCCGTGCGGGGATGGACTGGGAAGATCGCGTCAACCCGGTGCGGCTCCTACCGGAAATGGCCTCCTTCACCACTGGATCCAACAACCTTCCCGGCATCGTCTACGAAAATTCACCGCAATTCATCGAATATCTGGCCAAAGTCTATCAGCAAACCGGCGTCAAACCCGAGATCGAAGTGTTTGAAACCGGCATGATCAATAATGCGCTGCATCTCCAGAAAAAAGGCTACATCAAGCCGCCCCTGCATTTTGATTTCGTTCTCGGCGCCCCCGGCGCCATGCCCGGTTCCGTCAAGAATCTGTTGTTCCTGTCCGAGAGTATCCCCGCGGGTTCCACCTGGTCGGTGGCGGGCATCGGCAGGCAGGAAATTCCTCTGGCGGTTGCGGCCATCGTGCTCGGTGGGCACGTGCGCGTCGGCCTGGAGGACAACTTGTTTATGCCGGACGGCTCCCCGGCCAGCAATCCTCTGCTGGTGCAGAAGGTGGTGCGCATGGCGCGGGAAATTGGCCGGGAGATAGCCACACCCGCTGAGGCAAGAGCCATTTTGTCCCTCAATCCTGCCTATCAGGACCGCATCCTGGATATGCTCTGAAATGGTGCAACTGGGGATGACCAGCTACTTCATAAGAAGGCCGGGATGCCCCGCATGGGGATGAAGCGGCCCCCCCTCCGGCGGCCACTTCTCCTTTGAACCGATGATAAGGTAGCCGCCCTGCGCAGAGGCTTCCCATATTTTCGGCAATGCCGCGTCAAGTAAGACTTCCCCACAGTACGTCAAAATATTGTTGCGCAAAAAGACCATGTGAAAATCCTGTGCCGGCGGCTCGTCTGCCACGAGATCGAGACACCTCCACGAAATCCCCCCTTTAACCGACTCTCGAATTGCCAACAGCGACTTCTTGGGGAGGCGTTCAAAATATCGTTGCTTCAACTCGTCAGGCACTTCCTTAAGACTGCTTGCAGAGTAGACACCCCTACGCGCAGCATCAATGCATTCCTGGTTCATGTCGGTGGCCCAGGCTTGCAGTTGCGGCATCGAGTCCCGACCATGGCCAAGAAGATCCCACACCATCTTGAAACTGTAAATTTCTTCGCCTCTGGCACAACCCGCCGACCAGACCCTGAACGGATCCACCCCGGCATTTATGAGCTCAGGAAGAATCTCCTCCTGCAACAATTGCCAGAGGGCGCGGTCCCGAAAAAAACGACTTATGGAAACGTTCAAAAGAGTCCGACACTGCTCTCTCAGTGTTCTATCCTGGGTCAGCCGCATCAGGTATGTGCTGACATTGCGGCAGCCGGACTCCAGCATGTGCCTGCCAATGCGCTTTTTGACTCCTTTTCTGACCCGGTAGTAGCCGTCCCAGGACAGGCCGAACCAGTCCAGAAGCAGCCTAAACCGGCGATCATCCATGGGGGGTGCAGCAACTATCGCCGGCTAGTGAAGATGGGCAATGCATTTTATTTCGATCAGCGCCCCCTTGGGCAATGCACTCACTTCCACGACGGCACGCGCCGGTCGATGGTTCGAAAATACCTGCTGGTATAGTTCATTGAAAGCGGCGAATTGGCCCATCTCCGTCAAATAGACATCAACCGCAACCACATCGGTCAGTCGGCAGCCGGCAGCCGTCACTATTTGACTTAGATTTTCCAGTGCCTGTCCGGCCTGTCCGGTTAGATCGTTGCTCACCAACTCCCCCGTTTCGGGATGCAGCCCAATCTGACCGCTCACAAACAACCAATCGCCCGCTTTGACTGCCTGCGAATACGGACCAATGGCCGCAGGCGCCCGCTCCGTGTGAATCACTTGACAACTCATGAAGAAAACCTCCTTGAACGATACATTGTCGGGGGTAAGAAACTCATTGCAAATCAATCGACTTAACGCTAGATATCATTCCAGTGTCATAATGTAAAAAGTAATGTGGATCGTACAAACGACATGTATCGAGCAAAAAATATGTGGTCCGGGACCGGCTTTTTTGATTTTGACTCCATAGATCTTTATTGCCATTAGCATTTATTGTTTTTATTATGCATTTTGCTAATGCTGAGTTTTGGTCATATCCAGATTGCCCATTGTTGCCAGGATGGCGTATTGCGTAACGTCGGTGAGTTGACCAGTTTGGTCTGGATCAAGCGAACGACGCCGCCCGCACGATTGCCAGCCAACCGAAAGAAGTATCGTGAGTGATAGTGTCCCCTACAAAATCCTGATGTATTCCCATGATACCTATGGTTTGGGGCACATTCGACGAACCCTGGCAATCGCTCGCAGTCTCAGGAAAAGTCCCGCCAACATTCTGATATTGACCGGCTCTCATCTGGTAGGCCGCTTTGACATCGCCAAGCGCGTGGATTTTGTGCGCATCCCCGGCATGATCAAGGTCACCAATGAGCAATACCTTCCCCAGTCCATGCGCCTGGAAGCGACCGAAGTGCTGGAAATCAGAAAGAGTCTTATCCTGGCAACAGCCATGGCATTCAAGCCCGACTATTTCATCGTGGACAAAGCTCCTTTGGGTTTGAAGAGGGAAGTGGTGGACACCCTGCAGTGGCTCAAGGAGGAGTTCCCTCACTGCCAGTCGATTCTCGGGTTGCGCGACATCATGGACAGCGCCGAATCGACCATTGAAGACTGGACGGGCAAGGACATATACGAGGCCATGGCACAACTTTACGGGGAAATCTGGGTCTACGGCCAGCGGGAGTTCTACGACGCCATCAGCGAATATCGGATTCCTCCACATGTTGCCGCCAAAGTTCATTTCACCGGGTACATTCCAAGGCATGTACCGTCTCCCGATGAAATCCGCGCAACCCGAAAGGATTTGGGAATAAGAGAAGACGATCGCCTCATACTGGTCACCACGGGCGGAGGCGGCGACGGCCATCCGGTCGTGGATACCGTGCTGGCCGCTTTTGACCCGGCGGAAGGGGGTGTTCCAGCGCACACGCGGGTGGCCGTAGTTACGGGCCCCTTCATGTCACGCAAGCACTATCGCGAAGTGGCCAGGAAATGCAAAGCCCTCGGCTTTATCTGCCTCAAGTTCCACCGCTTTGTGGAGGGTCTCATCGGAGCTTCCCAAGTGGTGGTGAGTATGGGTGGTTACAATACCGTGTGTGAAATCATCAGCCAGAAAAAACCCTTTTTGATCGTCCCCCGAACGGTTCCTCGGGAAGAACAACTGATTCGTGCGCAGGTATTGTGTTCGCAAGGTTTTTGTGATTATATCGATCCGCGTGAACTGAATCCCCGGATACTGCGGCAAAAACTGCTGCTGCTGTTGGACAATGGAACCTATTATCGGCGGAAAATGGAGTCTTTTCCGTTCACGGCGCTGAACATCATCCGCAAGCGCATTCTGGAGAACAAGAAAAACAGGAACGAGACACCCGCACACCTCCTTGACCGGTATTTTCACATGAACGCAAAATAACCCGCCAGACCCTCCATACTATGACCGTAGCGAACAAGCCAAACAAACATCTTTTGGGGATGATCCTCAAAGGTTACCCGCGCATTTCCGAAACCTTCATCAGCACCGAAATTTTACTCCTGGAATCGCTTGGAATACCCATTGAAATCTATTCGCTCAAACAGCCGCGAGAAAGTTTTTCACACAAGAAGGTAAAGGCGATCCAAGCGCCGGTCACTTACCTGCCGGAATATGTGCTGCCGCACTGGCAGGTCCTGCTGCGCAGCAACTGGACAGCGGCGCGAAAGCTGGGCTTTCGCTACTTGAAAGAACTTGGCGCGGCATTTCGCAGAGCCTGGCAGCGGCGAACGACTGCGACCGTGCGGCATTTTTTGCAGGCCGGGCACCTCACTGCAAAGCGCCTGCTGGATCGGCCGGTGAGTCACATCCATGCCCACTTCTGCCACACCCCCACCTCGGTTGCTCTGTTCGCCGCACAACTGACGGGATTGCCATTCAGCTTCACGGCTCACGCCAAGGACATTTACACCTCGGACCCTCAGCAACTGACACGCAAGATACAGAACGCCCAGTTCGTAGTCACCTGCACTCGCTACAACGCCCGCTATCTCGCCGGGCTGAGCCATAAACGCGCGGCGCAGAATCCCTCGACTCCCATCCACACCATTTATCACGGCATCGATTTGGGCTTCTTCACCTTCGATCATCGTCCGGATCCTGCACCGCCTTATAAAATTCTCTCCATCGGGCGTCACGTGGAAAAGAAGGGCTACGACGATCTGTTCAAGGCGGCGAAGCTTTTGGACGATGCCGGCCTGGATTTTCAACTGGTGCAAATCGGAAGTGGAGAACTCACCGAAGAATTCCACACGATCATTGGCCGACTGGGAATTCAGCACCGGGTCACGATGCTTGGAACCCTCCCCCACGAGAAAGTCATCGAGCACTACCGTTCCGCCCACTGTTTTGCCCTGGCATGCAAGGTTGCCGCCAACGGCGACCGGGACGGCATACCCAACGTGCTCGTCGAGGCGATGGCTGTGGGGTTGCCGGTTATCGCCACCAGGGTTTCGGCCATTCCCGAACTGGTCGAAGACAACCTCAGCGGGATTCTGGTGGAACCGCAAGATCCGGCTGCCCTGGCCCACGGAATCATGCATATGCTGGGCAACTCCCACAGCTATGATAAACCAAGAGAGAGAGCGCGGGCCAAGGTGGAGAGGGAATTCGACAACCGCCGCTGCACGGCGCAACTGTTTGAACTGTTCCGCAGAGCCCTCGCCAAACGATGAAGATCGCTTTCTATTGTCCCAATAAGCCCCTCAGTCATCCGCAGCCGTCGGGTGATTTGACCATCGCACGCGGCATCCGGCAGGCTTTGAATGCTCTCGGCCACGATTGCCGAGAAATTGCCGAATTTCGATCCAGGTGGTTCTGGCAAAATCATCGGGGCCGGCTGCAAGCCGCCGCCAGTTTTGTCTCGGCCTATCGCCGCAGCATACGCTTCCGCCCCCACCTGTGGCTCACCTACCACAGCTACTACAAGTCCCCCGATGTGCTCGGTCCCTGGATCAGTCGTCTGCTGCATATTCCCTACGTCTTGTTCCAGCCCATGTACAGCACGCGCAGGCGCAAGCGCAAGCAAACCCGGTTCGGCTTTTATTGCAACCGACTGGCCCTCAAGGCATGTCGACATGCCTATACCAATAATCTGGACGATCTCGAGGCGCTGCATCGCGCTCTGCCCGCCCACCGAATAACGTATATTCCGCCGGGAATCTTCCCCGAAGAGTTTGAACGTAATGAACCTGCGGGACTGGCAGTGCGCAGACGGTATGGCATTCCATCCGACAAGACCCTTCTTTTGACGGCGGCGATGCTGAGAGCCGATGTCAAATTCGACAGCATCCGCTATCTTTTCACATCCCTGGCCGTGCTCAACCTGAAACAACACGAGCTCGCGCTGCTGCTTTGCGGGGACGGCCCCATGGAAGGCGAGGCCCGTGCCATGGCGGACAAGCTCCTGCCGGGCCGGGTCATTTTTGCGGGAAGAGTGGAACGTCAAGAGATGCCGGCATTCTACTCGGCAGCGGATATGTTCGTTTTTCCGGGGCTTGGAGAATCTCTGGGGATGGTTTTTCTGGAGGCCCAAGCGTGCGCCTGTCCGGTCGTAGCCCTCGATACGGCGGGTGTGCCCCAGGTGGTGCTGGCCAATGAAACCGGCCTGCTGGTTACGGATGACGGGGGAACGTCTCTGGCGCAGGCCGTCTCCCGATTGATCCAGGATCAGCAGCTGCGCACAAGATTGGCGGCGAACGGCCCGGAGTTCATCAGAACACGGCGCAACCTGCACACAAGCTACCGGCTCCTGTCGGAAAAACTCGGGGAACTGGCAGCCGGCCACTGAGCGATTACCTGGCGAAGTTTCCTCTCATTGAATTCCTTCCGCATACCCCGCACGAAACCCTAATGGAGGGCCGAATAGACGACTGGAATTCAAGGCACTGATTTCTTTGCCTCACCAGGCCGCGCAGCGGCCCCTCGGTCACTTTTCCTGGTGTAGGTGATTTCCATCATTTTTTCTTCTTTACCCCCTTTTGCCGTGGCGTACATTTCAAACAGCATGGTATCGCCGTCCACGTACCTGGTCACGGCACGCCAAATCATGGGGCCTCGCACAGGGTCGTCGTAACGGGCCTCCTGTGTGATGGTCTTGCCATCCCGGCCGGCAGTTCCCTCAAAAAACATGATGCCCGTGCCCATCGAGTCCATCCAGGTGGTCACATACTTTTTGGTATGGTTGTCATATCCGGTGAAACCGAGGCCGGTAAACGGCGTGCCCATCATATCGCCCTTAAATTCCTGCTGCAGAAAGCGTCCGCCAACGAGCATTTTCTGTTCGCTGGTCCCTTCCGATTCCATTGGTGACCTGCCCGGTTCCATCCAGCACTTGCTCTTGGTTTTCCAGGTCCCCTCCATGCTCGCCAGCAACTTGTGTGGATCTCCCGGAGTCGCCAGTTTGGCATACAGTTCCATCGCCGCCTGCATGTCCATCGTGCCTTCTTGTTTTTCTTCCTTGGTCATCACAAGCCTCCTTGCGAATTTATTCATCCTTGCTTTTACCAGAGCCTCAATAGCTCCGTTCTCAAGGTAATCATTCTCAAGATCCGTATCTCAAAAACAAACCACGAAGCATACATCGGGCTGCCTCCGCCAACTGTTCCTCCCAGCCTCATCCAAACGAGATTTTCAGCCCGGGCGTGCTTGTCGGTTTTGCTGATGTTTCCCGCTGTGGCGGCCATCTCCCGATGATCATCGAGCCGCAGGGGATGGCGGTGTCCATGCCCAACACAATTTCTTCAACTTCAACCATTAGATCGATAATTTCAGAGGGGCTCAGCTCGGGAATGCGGATTTTTCGGTCGCACAAGCGGCGAAATCCCGAACAGCAGATTGCGGGGAAAAGTCAAGTCGCGGTTGAAAGTCCCCCCTGCAAAGCGAAAGTCGGGATACACACAAGGCATGTGCCGGACCGGCGGGGAACGTTCTCCGGAATCATTCACTGGGCTGATACTCGGCAACCAGGATCTGTTTCGTCTCCGGGGTGATCCGCACCCGGTGGTCCAGTCTCTGCCCCATGATCCAACAGATTTTCAGTCGATCGCAGAGCAGCGGAATTCTGCCTCGGCGGGACCTTGAGATCCTGCAATCGGTAAAATAATCCTGCAGCTTCTTGCTCCCTGCTAAACCAAGGGGTTGAAAACGGTCCCCCGGCTGCCACCAGCGAGTCGTCAACGGCCAGTTGACTCGATCGGCATCCATCCACGCGATATTGGGCTCTGCCGGTGGCGCATCTGAGGAATTGCGGCGGATACAGCTAAGATTCAGCCGGAACACGCCAAAGTCGTGAGATCCCAACTCGGAAATGCCTTCCAATAAGGGAGCGGGGGCGTGCAGGGCTTCCGTTGCAATAATCAGTGTATCAGCCTCCTTGTAAGCGCAAAGCCTGCGGGGAAGTTGGAGGAATTTGCCGGAACCGGGCTGTGTGCTCCATTCATGGAGCAATACCCAATGCACCGCATAGAAACCGAGGGTGCTTCCTTTAAGCCGTTTGACGGCTTCGCGCAGAACGCGCTTCAGCAGGACGGGGTGGAGCGTCGATAAACCGGCCAGACGGAGCGAAATCCGCGTTTGGGCCTCCTCGCTGCAGACCCCGGACCAGATTCTCTCGACCTGCTGCTTCCAGTAGCTTTCTTCTTCCTGTGCCAGGCTGGCATGGCGGCAGAGAGTCTGAGTGATTTGCCGGTGAAAATGTTTTTCCAGCCGTGGGAACATTTCAAGTCGGAGAACATTGCGCTGGCAGGTGGGTTCCAAGTTGGAGGCATCCAGCCGGAAGTCAAGCTGCCTGGCCTTAAGATACTCCATCACCTCCACTCTGCCGGCGAAAAGCAGGGGACGGATGATTCCCTGCTCGGTACCGGCCGCCATTCCCGCCATTCCCGAGGGGCCCGTTCCACGCATCAGTCGCAGCAGCAGTTCCTCCGCCTGATCATTTGCCGTGTGTCCCAGCGCAACTTTCTGTGCTGCGTTGGTCAGCATAGCTTCGCGAAAAAAGCTGTGGCGGCAGGCACGCGCCGCCATTTCCAGAGAACCCCCATGATCTTTCTGACAGGCACGCACATCCTGCTGAGCGGCGCAGAACGAAAGACCCAAACGTTTCGCCAAAGCAAGCACAAAATCGTGATCTTGTGCAGCACTATGACCGCGCAGCTGGTGGTTAAAATGCACAACCGTCAGCCGCGCGATCCCCAGATCGTTTTGAAGTGCAACAAGAGCGTGCAGCAGAGCCACTGAATCGGGTCCTGCCGAAACCGCCACGAGGACGTGATCGTTGTGATCAATGAGTTGCCGTTGCCGCACAAATTGGAGAACTCGCTGCTCAAAGATGGGAATATCCATCACCTGCCATCACGATTTTATAAGGGTTAAGAAAAGGAATTGCCTCAAGACGATATGAGACCGGCAGGCTCGCACAGTTTCCCCAATGGCCATCGCCTTGGAGGCATTGTGCCGGGATGGGAGCCTTGCTGAAGCCCGCAAAGGAATCCGGAACATGGAATCTTGATCTGGGCGGCCGAAACCTCAGGTCGATTTGAGATCAGCCGTTTGAGTCGCCAGATTTGCGCCGGGATCGGCTGGCGGTCGGGATTCGGATGAATCCGGCAAGAGCGGCACTACATCCTTGAAATTTTTGCCCTGAAGCAGCGGCGTTCCTTCACTGTTGAGGACGGTATTGTCTTCGAGAATGATCAGGCCGTAACGTTCAGCAACATCGGCCTTGTACTTGTATTCCATTGACTTCTTGCGCAACTTGAAGTTCAGGACCAGCAAGACAACGCCGAAAACCGCCCCCACAGCCAACAGGATAGCGGCGGCCGTCAACATGATCTTGACCGTCTTTTCCCCTACGGCACCGATAAAACCCAGGATGACGTCCAGGTTGTAGAATACCCCGACGGCAATTCCCAAAAACAGCAGCAGGCTGAGAAATGGCAGGCGCTGGAGCCAGTTCATCGCCACATAGAGCTTGTAGGCGCGACTCGACTTATCTTCCGGAGGAATGTCTTCCTGTGGCTTTGCAGTGGCCGCTTCAGGTTCACCAAAGTATTTGTTGAAACCAACAATAATGACGCCAAGGAGAAAAGTGATAGCCAGGGGCACCAGGAAGGAGAGCAGGAAGTAAACCTTCCAGGGAAAGGGCGTTGTGATGGGTCCGTATTGGTCGTAGCCCTGGTCCCCCAGTTGATAGAGAAAGCAACCCGCAAAGATCAAGAGTTCTACCCATCCAAGGAAAAACAAGTATTTGCGAAAAATCTCCTTGCGCTCCGCGTCGTCGAACAAAGCAGCAATTCCGCGCAGAGATCCGACTGAAAGGTGTGGTGATTTCTTCATGAATCACTTCCTGTTATGAGCTGTTGCACTGCATCGGTGCCTGGAACATGGAAGAAAACCATTGAGCATTAATGCAGCATTCATTGGCACCCTCTCGCTGCCGTTTAAATCGCCCTGCCTGTCTGTAGCTGCAAAATAACAAGAGCTCTGGGGTGGGTCAACCAGGATTTGAGCAGGAGCGCCCGGATCGGTAAATGACCTGCTTGCAGATTTGCATTCTGGCAAGATTATGATAGAGAGATTCACAATCGTATCTATAGTGTATGGAAAGCTGTTATTGGCTTTGCAAGGCTGGGTTGAGGTACGTGTGATGGTTGGTGACGGGCGGGAAACACAGCCGGTGAGTTTTCACCAGATGGAGGAAGACGAATGTCGCAAAAGACGTTGTTCCAAACGAATTTTCCCGAATTGAAACTGCTCTCCAGAGGCAAAGTGCGAGACATATACGATCTTGACGATTCACTGTTGATCGTGGCGACTGACCGCATCTCCGCCTTCGATGTCGTGATGCGGACCGCCATACCCGATAAGGGCAAAGTGCTCACCCAGTTGTCCGAGTTTTGGCTCGAATTTCTCCAGGACTTGATCGAGCATCATCTCATCAGCTCCGATGTGAGCCAATACCCGGCAGTGTGCCGTCCCTATCGGGCTGACCTGAGCGGACGCAGCATGAGAGTCAAGAAGGCTCAACCACTGCCCGTCGAATGCATTGTCAGAGGTTACCTGGTGGGATCGGGCTGGAAGGATTATCAGAAAACAGGAATGCTCTGCGCTATTGCTCTGCCGCCCGGCATGCAGGAAGCTCAGAAGCTGCCAAGGCCCATTTTCACGCCTTCAACCAAGGCAGCCCAGGGGGCGCACGATGAAAACATATCCTATTCCGAAATGGCTGCCCTGGTGGGGGAAAGGATCGCTCGACAAGTCCGGGACAGGAGCCTCGCAATTTACCAGAAGGCAGCTTCATACGCTGAAAGCAGAGGGATTATTCTGGCCGACACCAAGTTCGAGTTCGGTCTTATGGACGATCGGCTGATACTCATCGACGAAGTCCTCACCCCTGATTCAAGCCGGTTCTGGCCGGCCGATCGATACCAGGTCGGCTCTAGTCCGGAAAGCTTTGATAAGCAATATCTGCGGGATTATCTGGTGCAGTCCGGGTGGAAGGTAACCGACCCGGCGCCGGAGCTGCCGCCGACGGTGGTAGAAAACACCCGTTTGCGCTACATCGAAGCCCTGCAGCGCCTCTCCGGGAGAACACTCGTTTAACCTACATCTCAAACTGTTTGGCTAAACCACAATGAACAGCATACACGAGGACCTGACCATCAACGACCTCGATTGGCAGGACCGCACTTTTGCCCTTTTCGCGTTGGAGCCTTCGGCTGAACTGCGTATTTCACTGCAGCGTCACGGTATACTCTCGCCACCCTGGATTTGGCAGAAACCGAATGGATCCAGGGTCATTGTTGACGGATTCAAGAGGCTTTTCTGGGCCCGCCGGGAAGGATTGAAAACATTCGAGTGTCGCATTTTCCCCCAGGATTACGATCCCGCCAGGTTGATGATCGAGCGCGCTGCAGTGAAGCTTTCAGGCGCACCTTTGAACACCGCGGAAAAATCTCAGCTGATTGCACGACTCACGGATCATCTTTCGCAACAGGAGCTGCTGCGTCTTTACCTGCCGCGGTTGGGCATCCCCGCCAAACCAGGCGCTATTGGAAAGTGGGTGCGTCTGGCTGCTTCGCCTCAGGAACTGCTGACTGCAGCCGCATGCGATGACATTTGTGAGCGAGCCGCTTTGCAACTGGCGGACTGGGAAGGTGAATCCCAGAAGAGCATGGTTGCCCTTTTGAAACAACTCCGCTGCAGCAGCAGCATCCAGTGTGAGATTCTTGATCGAGTAAAGGAAATTGCTTTGCGTGACAGCATCCGAAAGGAGCAAGTGCTCACGGACCCAGCAATCACTGATATTATCCTGGACGAAACTGTGAACCATCGTGAGAAAACTCGACTGGTGCGTGCCCGGCTTTACCGCCGGCGGTATCCTCGAGTCGCAGCCAGGGAAGAACGTTTTGTGCGAGACATGAATGCTGCCGGACTTCCCAGCAACGTAAAGATTTTGCCTCCACCTTCATTCGAAGGCGCGACCTGGCAGCTGCAGCTCTATTTCCAGAATCCGCAGCAACTCATGGAGATGTTGCAGGATTTGAAACATTCAGTGAGCTCCGGCCGGTTTGCGGCATTGATCCGCCCATGAGATACCGCACACAAATCATTTACCGGAACCGTTAATGAATCCTGGAGAGGCAGCTCTTGATGCGCAACAAGCCGAGCAAGATTTTGGTCGAAGAGGCCTGCAGGACCAGTCGTCTGGTTGAGAAACTGCGTCGCAATCTGCCCGCAGCCCAATTCCAGGTGGTTGAAACCATTTCGGACTCGCCGCTGAGAGATCCGCGAAGACTCGAGGTGGTGCAATTTCGCGGACGTTTTCTTAGGTCCTGCCCGGGAACGCGCCACTATTTCTGCTGCGGCTATCAGATCCTGCACTTTGGCGTGCAGTGCTCCTTGAATTGTACTTACTGCATTCTGCAGGCCTATCTCAATCAACCCAACCTGAGGATTTTCGGCAACCAAGAGGATCTCTTCCATGAATTGCGAGAGGAACTGGCTACCCATCGCGAAAGGCTTTACCGCATAGGCACCGGGGAATTCACGGATTCCCTGCTGGTGGATCCCTGGACGGAATTCTCACGCGATCTGGTTCCGTTTTTTGCTAAACAGCCCAACGCCGTACTGGAGCTCAAGACCAAGACCGATTTTATCGATAATCTGAGGGACCTGGATCACAGGGGACACACTCTGGCGGCATGGTCTCTGAACGCAGCGCCCATCCGCCGTCGCGAAGAGACCGCAGCGACCACCATCAAACAGCGTCTGGCGGCGGCCAAAAAAGTTGCCCAATGGGGATACAAACTGGCGTTTCATTTCGATCCGATGATTGAATATCCCGGCTGGCGCGAAGGTTATCGAGAGGTCCTCGATCGACTGTTCTCATCCGTCGACACGAGCCGCATTGTCTGGATCAGCCTGGGGGCGTTTCGCTTCATGCCGGAATTGAAACCGATCATCCAGAGGAGGCATCCTGGCAGCACCGTCATCTACGGCGAATTCATCCGAGGATTGGACGGTAAGCTGCGCTATTTTCGCGATATTCGGGTGGAACTTTACGCTTGGATGGTGGACCGCATACGCGAGGTCGATGCGCATATTTGCGTCTATTTGTGCATGGAAGGTGAAGACATCTGGCAGCAGGTTTTTGGATTCTCCCCGCAGGAACGAGGAGGACTCCCCGCCATGCTCGACAAGGCGGTTGAGACACGCATGGGGATCGCGCCGCGTTAGGCCGGCTGGTTTTCTTGTATCGCCCGCATTCCGAACTCTCTTGAGACTTTTGTGAATTTTCGTTTTTGAATTCCAAGAAAAATTTGATATTAACAAATTCGTTTCACTTTTGATTAAATGAATTTTTTCAGGTTCGTCAGCGAACTGGCAGGAGCTTGCCCGAGAATGGCGGACGCCTCTGTCACAGAGGAGGGAGCTGCCGTACAGCTTCCTGGCGGCGGGTCGCATGCGCAATGGATATTGCCACTGCCGTCTTGGCAATTGGGCAATTGGCCGATTGCAACACGGCAGGGTATGGAAGGAAGGGCGTCGAAGCGCATTTGCAGTTCTTGGAATGAATCGAGTGATGGTGACTAACAACGGCAACCGCGAGAATTCGAACGGAAGGGAGAAGACAAATGGATTTCCAACTGACCGATGAACAACGCATGATCAAGGAAACAGTTTACAAGTGGTCCGTGAACGAATTGGGGCCTTTGCAGGAAAAGATTGATGAAGAAGACTGGTTTCCGCCCGATTTCTTTAAGAAATGTGCCGACATCGGCATTCTTGGAATCACCATCGACGAGAAGTATGGCGGACTGGGCGGCGATGTTTTGATGCAGACATTGGCCATCGAGGAGATGAGTCGCATTTGCCCGGGGCTGGCTATGACTTATGGCGCCCATTCCAATCTGTGCGCCAACAATATTCACAAGAACGCCAGCGAAGCATTGAAAGAGAAATATCTGCCGCCCATGATGACCGGTGAAAAGATCGGCGCATTAGGCCTCACGGAACCCAACGCGGGTTCCGACGCCATGAGTCTTCGCACCAGAGCGGAAAAGAAGGGCGACAAGTACATTTTGAACGGCACCAAAATATTCATCACCAATGGACCCGTAGCCGACACACTGTTGGTCTATGCCAAAACGGCTCCCGAAAAGGGTGCCAAAGGTATCAGTGCGTTCATAGTGGAGAAAGATTTTCCCGGCTTTTCAGTCTCCCGCAAGCTGAAAAAATGCGGGATGCGCGGTTCCCCGACCGGCGAGCTGGTGTTCGAAAACTGTGAGGTGCCTGCGGACAATCTGGTGGGTCAGGAAAATATGGGCGTGCACGTCATGACCAGCGGCCTTGACATTGAGCGCATCGTGCTGGCGGGCGGTTCGGTGGGCATGGCCCAGCAGGCATTGGAATACTCCATTCGCTATTCGGTGGAACGTGAGCAGTTCGGGCAGCCCATTGCCAATTTTCAAATGATTCAGCAGAAACTGGCCGACATGTACGCCAGAACCGAAGCCGCCAGACTCATGGTCTATCGGGCTGCCGAATTGGCGCAGAGATCGCCGCGCGGCGGCAAGGGCACAGAGCTCACCAAGTTGGCGGCTTCAGCCGTTCTGTTTGCCGCCGAAACGGCCACCTGGGTGTGCGATCAGGCCATCCAGATTCACGGCGGTTACGGCTATTGCCTCGAATTCCCTGTGCAAAAACTGTGGCGTGATGCCAAACTGTATGAAATAGGTGCCGGCACCAGCGAAATTCGAAGAATGATCATTGCCCGCGAACTGACCCGGGAAGAATTTGCTCGCAAAGCGCAACGCTAAAGACGTCAGGCGGTGGTCGAGTCCGTTCTGGTCACCGCCTGTTGCCAAAGAGGGGGAGTTATGGATCAACAGCTAGTCCTTGAGGAAAGAAAAGATCAGGTCGCGCTGCTCACGCTCAACCGGCCCGAGGTGATGAATTCATTCAATTTCGGCATGCTGCTGGCTCTCAAAGAGCGCATCGAGGCCATTCAGTTTGATCCTGAGGTCCGGGTAGTCATCATCACCGGTGCCGGCCAAAAAGCCTTTTGTGCGGGTGCCGATTTGAAAGAGAGGGCCACCTACAGCGAGCAACAGGTGAGGGAATTCATATTCACGATCCGCAACCTTTTCACCTTCATTGAATACTTGAACAAGCCCGTTATCGGGGCGGTTAACGGGATCGCCCTGGGGGGTGGAACGGAGTTGGCTCTGGCCTGCGATCTGCGCATTGCGTCCACCACAGCCAGTATGGGACTCACCGAAACCCGTCTGGCCATCATTCCGGGCGCGGGGGGCACCCAGAGGCTGCCGCGCCTGGTGGGACGAGGCAAAGCCAAGGAGCTGATTTTTACGGGGCGCAGAGTGGATGCTCAGGAAGCCCTGGATATTGGGCTGGTCAACAAGATCTGCCCGCCTGAGTCTTTACTGGATGAGTGCCTGAGTATGGCCGCCATGATTTGCGAGACCGGTCCCATTGCCATCCAGCAGGCCAAGTATGCCATCAACTACGGTTTGGAGACGGATCTGCACACCGGTCTTGCCATTGAATCGAATGCCTATTGGGTGACCATCCCCACAGAAGATCGACTGGAAGGGCTGGCGGCATTTCGCGAAAAACGCAAACCGGTCTACAAGGGTAAATAATATCAACTACGCCTGGTAAGGATGATGCAAAATGACCGATTCAGGAAATGAAAACAGAGCGTTTTGGGAAAATGAAGAGCTCAAGCTCGACCAGCAGGTCTATGACGCCACCTGGCCCGGTGGGGAAAAGGCCATCGAGCGCCTGGCCAAGCAGGGAAAACAACCCGTACGACAGCTCATCGAGAAGCTGATCGACCCCGGGACCGAGTTTTTCGAGCTGAGCCGTATCGCCGGTTTCGGAATGTTTTACCCGGATGTGGACGACGTGCCGTGTGGCGGGATTGTGACGGGCATTGGGAAAATTTATGGCAATTGGACCATGATCGTGGCCAACGACAGCCGCGTGAAAGCGGGGACCTATTTCCCCATAACCTTGAAAAAGCACATGCGGGCCCAGGCTATAGCCGAGCGCTGCGGCCTCAACTGTGTCTATATCGCAGACTCGGGTGGCGCTTATCTACCCATGCAGGCGGACGTTTTTCCGGATGATCAACACTTCGGCTCGATGTTTTACAACATGGCGCGCATGTCTGCCAAGGGCTTGAAACAAATCACTCTCAGTACTGGAGGCAACACCGCCGGTGGTGCGTATATTGTTTTTATGGCATGCCAGTCCATCATGATCGATAAGATGTCCTACTCTTTCCTGGGCGGGCCTCCGCTGGTAAAGGCCGCCACCGGCGAAGTGATTTCCGCCGAAGATTTGGGAGGAGCCCGGGTGCATACCCAAATTTCGGGCGGCGCCGACCATTTCTGCACCAATCAGGACGAAGCGATTGCCAAGGTGCGCGATATTTTGTCGCTGGAAGCCCCCCAAAAGCTGCATATCCATCGCTACGCCGAAAGTCCTCCGCAGATGCCCGTCGAGGCCATTTATGAAACGTTTCCCGCCAAGATTCATCAAGGCATCAGAGTCCGTGACTTCCTGGAAGCCATAGCCGACGACAGTTATTTCATCGAATACAAAAAGACCTATTCGCCGGGTCGCGGCGACAATATTGTGACCGGAAAAATTCGCCTGAAAGGAATACCGGTGGGAGTCATCGCTTCCAACGGCCTTGGCATCATCTTTGCGGAAGCGGCGCGTAAGGCCACCGAGTGGATTGTCCGCTGCTCCCAGGAGAAGGTGCCCCTGTTGTTTGTGCAGAGCTCACCCGGTTACATGGTGGGGTCCGAATCGGAACATATGGGCATCGGCAAGTACGGCGCGGATATGGTGCGCTCGGTGTCGTGCGCCCAGGTCCCTCGCATCCAGTTGGTGGTCGGCCCGGATAACGGTGCGGCCAACTACGGCATGTGCGGCAGAGCCTACCGTCCACATTTTCTGTTTCACACCATGAGGGCGAGGACCTCCGTTATGAGCGGCCGGTCTGCAGCCGAGGTGCTGCTCTCGATTGAAGAGCGCAAGCGTGCGGCTACGGGCAATCCCATGAGCGAAGGGGAAAAGCAGGCCTTCCGCCAGCAGATGATGGATAAATACGACGGTGAGGCTCACCCCTTCTATTGCGGAGCGCGCCTGCTGAGCGATCGAGTGCTGAAGTTCAGAGAAGTGAGAGACTGGCTGGCAATGGCTTTCGAGGTCAGTTTGCTGCAACCGATTGGCGAACCGGCCTTCGGCAATTTGAGATTCTAGTCCATGACGGCAGAAATCATTGACCGGCCGGGATGGATTCCTCCCTTGAGGAACAAGGGGGGGCATCGTTTAGCGACCATCCACAGCACTTCCCTTCGGGGAAGGAGAGCGGCCTTCGACCAGCATGAACCAGAAACAGTGTTGAGAGACAAGGAGATACCACCATGACGATAAAAACAGAATACGATTACTGGAAAATTTTTCCAAGGATGCCCAAAAAGGTGACCATCGGGGACATTACGATCCGTGACGGTTTTCAGCATCTGGAGAAATTCATTTCGACGAAGGCCAAGATTTTCTACGGTCAGGAGCTGATCCTTGCGGGTTGCCGCGAGCTGGAAGTGACGAACCTGGGCGCCATTACCACTACGCCGCAGTTTGTAGACGCCGATGAGGTAATGCAGGCCATGCGCAGTGACGCTTTCCGGAAGCGCGCCGCAAGGAAGGGCATCGACATTGACAAGGACGTGACGCTCACCTGCGTGACCATTCGTGAGACCGCCGTTGACCGCGCCATCGAGATGAGGCAGAAGGGTTATGGTCCCGACCGCATCCTCATGATGGTTTCCACCGACGAAGAGCACCACTTCGCCAACTCGGGCACCACACTCCCGGATTACTGGAAGGAAGCCGAGCGGTGCATCAAGAAGGCGCGCGACGCGGGCATCAAGATGTGCGGCACCGTGAGCACCATCTGGGGCAGCCCCATCAGCGGCGCCACGAAGCTGGAGGATGCCGTGGAGTTCACCAAACGCTGGTTTGAAATCGGGGCCCACGACATCGAGCATGCGGACCACGACGGTTCGGCCAACGCCGCCGACGTGTACCGCTACTTCTCCATGATCCTTGATGCCATGCCGAATCCCGAGGCGCACCTGTGCCACCTGCACGAAACCAAGCGCATCGCCTCTTCGTCCGTTCTGGCGGCCCTCCAGGCGGGCATCTGCCGTTTCGAGTCGACGCTCGGCGGCCTCGGCGGCCAGCCGGCTAATTTCCTCGATGACTGCCCCATTAAGGGCACCGGCGAGTACTATTATGAGGACCCCCGCTACGTCGGCCTGATCTGCACGGAGGATCTACTGGTCCAGATCGACGAACTGGGCATCGAGCATGGCTACGACGTGGACCGCATTCTGTGGCTTGGCCGGAAGATGGAGAAGACAGTGGGCACGCGGCTCCGTTCGGAAGCTGTCATCAATGGCCGGACACTGAAAGAGGGGCATATGAAGTTTGCCCGGCCGGGCCTCGGCAAGAAGAAGGAAAAGCTCGGCGAGAAGCCTGGCACTAAGCTTCCCGATGGCTGGGGCGAAAAGGCGGTCCTGCCCGAAAGTTATGGTCCCGAGGATCCCATCTGGAAAAAATAGGCTGTTTGCTGCCGGCGGGGGAAGTTTCGTCTTCCCCCGTTCGGAGCTCGGCCCCATCGCAGGTCCCACCGAGCTCAGAAAGACCGTGGAATCCACCAAGCACTGGTCGCGGATTCCCTTCGGAATGCGCTCATACGGGCAGGATTTCCAAGCCCTTAACCGGCAGGTATAAATCTCAACCATCCACCGCTGTCGTTAAACACGCAGAAGCCCATGGGCGGAACTCAATATCCGCTGTGGTCCATCACCCCTGCCCTACTCCAGTGACTCGCACTGCCTGCTTTAATGGCTTGACTTTCTCCCCATAAAATGCATGCTCAATGCCGATACCGGCTGGCTGGAAGCCACAACCAGCATTCATCCAGGATACCTGACCAAGTGTGGGAACCCTTATGCATTATACACTGAGACGCTACGAGGCCATTCAAAGACTTTTCTGGTTCATTCTTTTCCTGGTTTGCCTGGGATTCGCTTACCCCCTTTGCAATCTTTATCAGGTCAAATATCAGGGAGCCGCCGTATTGGCTTCGGTCCATCCCGAAGTTCTCAAAACCCGTCAATTTTGGACCCAGAGCTATTGGTTGGGGTTGGACCCTGTGGGTGGAATCGTCCTGTACCTGCTTTGGGTAGTCGCACTGTTTTTGTTTGGCAAGACGGCCTGGCTGCTGGTTCAATATCTTGGCAAATATTTGGTGAAGGTTTTGTTGAAGCAGACCGTCAAGAATGTCCCCGGCAAACCCAAAGTAAATTTCGCTGACTTTTCCGGTCAGTCGCACTCAGCATTCCCCACGGACATGCTCATGGAGAAATTGCAGAGCGTTCGCCTGCGGTTCCTATTTCATGCCTTTCAAAGGTTGCGTCTGATACTCACCCACTCTCACCGGACACTCTCCTCCGAGGACATGACGGAGAAGGAGCGCCGTGTCGTTGAAACGGACTGGCAGATTCTCTGGGCATCCTGGACGCCGTTCCGCTGGCTGCTGTGGTCCTTGCCGTTGCTGGCATTCGTCCAGACCTGCTGGCTTTTTTACCTTGAGTTGCTACCCGCCTTGACGGCGCAAAAGGAAATCAATGATTCACTGGGGCCTCTAACGGCAAGCCTACTCCCCATCGCACAGGTGATTGTCGTGGTCATCGCGCTCAGCCTGGTGAGCGGTCTGCTACAACGCATGGAGAATCTTTATCTATCCAATGTCGATGCGCTCTTCTATGATCATTTGCTGTCGCGCGTTCCCTTTCAAAGCAGTGATACCGTTGTCATTCTGGAAGCCATGCAGAAGCATTTCAAACAACTTCACACCATGTTGGAGCAGCTGCGGGCCGCTTCAAACAACGCGACTCATTCGCAGGGCAGGGGTGAATGAAGGCAGCAAGGGGCGGCCGGCAGCAAATAGGGGAGCTGCTGTGCAATTTTTTGCAGAAACACCCGGCTTTTTCAGCCAACCCATTAGGGGACTGGGAAAAATTGGTGGGGCCACAGCTGGCTCGTCATTCCCAGCCAAAATCACTCAAGAACAAGGTGCTGCACGTTCATGTTTATGATTCCATCTGGAAACATCATCTCGAACTCAACAAGACGATCCTGCTGGATAAGATCAACCATAGCCGGCCGGAGCCTCTGATTGAAAAGATAGTCATCAGGATTGGGGAAATTGCCCCTGACCAACCGGTTCTGAATCCCAATCACCGCCTTTTGGGTAGACTCAAAAAAAAGAAAGTACCGTCCGGCAAGAAATCAAAATCCCCAAGCCGTCCGCTGACTCGCGAGGAAAAGGAACTGCTTGCCGGGATACCTGATGTCGAATTGCGTGCCCTGGGCAGAAAATTGTTGAGACGCCTGAGCTTGGAAGATGACGAGGAATCCGGCTAGGGAGACGCTCCGAGCATGGAAGATTCCTCTCTTTCTTGAGGGGGTGAGGCTTCAACCAGTTACACCCCCACCCCTATCCTCTCCCTCGAGGAAGAGGGTGTCCTTGGACAAGCTGCCGGCTGACCGTCCGAGAATTGAGCCTGCGTACCCTTTTCATTGGCTGCTTCGATCCTGGCAAACGTACTCATAGAGAGCCTCCGCGACATTCCTTGGCAACCCGGGAACTCCATTCAATTCCTCGATGCCGGCCTGCTGCAGTTTTTCCACACTGCCGAAGTGCTGAAGTAACAGTTGGCGCCGTTTGGGTCCGATGTTGGGCACAGAATCCAGCATCGAGGACAGCAGCCGACTTCGGTGGCGATGCTGATAGTGCGTTATGGCAAACCGGTGGGCCTCATCGCGGAGCCTCTGCAGGAGATGCAGGATAGCGGGAAAACGCGATAAGAACAGAGGATTCTTGCGCCCCGGCAGGTACACCTTTTCATAAAGCCCGCGGCCTTTATCGCCCCGATCGGCTTCCTGTTCTTTGGCGAGGGCAATGACGGGAAGCTCCTGGTCAATACCGGCGGCCGCCAGAACGCGATGTATTCGATTCAATTGTCCCTTACCACCATCCAGGACCAGCAAGTCCAGACTGGCGGTGAGCTGCGCATCTTCCGTTATGAGCCGCTCCACGACCTCGGCCATCATGGCGGGATCATCCGGTCGGTCTTTGCCCCGTATGTGATAATGGCGATAGGATGATTTATCGGGTTGCCCGCGGTCAAATACTACCAGAGCCCCCACCGCATGCATTCCTTGTATGTTGGAAATGTCCACACACGCCATGCGAAGAGGACAAGCGGGCAGTCTCAATATGCTTTGAAGACTTTCCAGCAGATTCTTTTCCTGCCGCCTCCATTTTCGATGGCCGGCAAATTTTTCCCGAGCATTTTTTTCTGCCAATGTGAGCAAATATTTGCGGTCTCCGCGCTTGGCGGGCCAAATCCTGACACTTTTGCCGCGGCGCTCGGACAACCATTCTTCCAGGATTTCCTGGCTGTCGAGGGGAAGGGGAACAACGATCTCATCAGGAATATAGCGTCCTTCGGCATAATACTGTTGGATGAAGGAAGTCAGCAGTTCCGGCTTCTCCCCTTGAGCCTCTTTGATATCAAAACTACTCTGCCCCACCAGAGCTCCCTGGCGAACGAAAAGAACGACGATTTCCGTGCCTTGTTCTTCCTGGTAAATTCCCAACACATCCTGGTTTTGCAGGCGGTTGGAAACGATATGCTGCTTTTCCAGAGTCTCTGCGACGGCTTGCAATCGATCTCGATAAAATGCCGCCCGCTCAAAGTCCAAAATTTTTGCCGCCTGCTCCATCTGCTGCCGCAACCGCTGCTGCAGCATGTCGGTCTTGCCTTGCAGAAACAATACAACTTGCGCAACCACATCGGCATACTGCTGCTGGCTGACCTTGCCCGCGCAGGCCCCCAGGCAGCGTCCCAGCGAGTAGTTGAGACAGGGTCTTTGCCTGGTCACCAGGTTTCTGCTTTTGCATTGCCGCAAGGGAAAAAGCTGATTCAAGAGTCTCAAGGTTTCCCGAACCGAATGCGCCGAATGATAAGGACCGAAGTAAAATGCGCCATCGCCGCGAAAGCGCCTCACAATCTCCAGCCGTGGATAAGGATCCCGGGGATCGATACGCAAACAAGGATAATTCTTGTCATCACGCAGGATGACGTTGTAGCGCGGCCGGTGTTTCTTAATGAGACTGGCCTCGAGGAGCAGAGCCTCCTTTTCGCTGGAGGTGATCACATATTCGAGTTCCGTAGCCCTTTTGAGGAGGACTCTGGTTTTCATGTTTTCCGAACCGGTTTTCCGGAAGTAGCTGCTCACCCGCTTTCTCAGGTCAATGGCCTTACCGACATACAGCATTTTCCCCTGAGGGTCCTTGAACAGGTAGACTCCAGGTGAATGCGGCAGGGTTTCCATCTCGCCCGCAAGGGGATGGCTGCGCTGCTCAGCTGGTTCTGCCGTGGTATGTGGTTCGGTTGGTTTGACTGTCATCGTCGAATCCATCAATGCACAACTTATATTTTTTCTAAACATGGCTGATTCCGCCCATTGTCACTACAAAAATATCTGAAGCAACTGCATTTGAACAGCCTCAGGGCATTGTTTTTGCGCTTGCATTCAAGTGCAATTCAACTTATGCTTTTTTGGACTGCGCAGCAAACCTTCATTATTACAGATGAAAATACCATTTTTCGAATTCGTTGCTGATTGCAATTCAGCTAATTTGGGGTTGACTGAAAATCAGAAACGTGTTGCTCTATCAAGCAATGTCAAGGGAGAATGAACCGCCGTCTCGAGCTCGCTATTCCGTGGCCGTATTTGAAGCAATTCAACCGTTGCCGGTGCTGAAAGGGACAGATATTTTGACTGGTTGTTGGTGCCGTACCGAAAAGAATATGGTCGCCCTGATGCAATTCAAAGATAGGGGTTCGAAGGGATGAAAAGACTCACCCTGCCCGTGTCGCTTCAGGAAAAATTTGAAGGCCTGACCACGCAGAGGAAGATTTTGCTGTTTGCAGGCACCCTTTTGGCCTTGAGTGCGGCTTTTTATTTCTTTACCTACAAGCCGTTGGCTGAACGCATCAACGGCCTCAAAACGAATATTGTTCGGCAGGAAAAGCGCCTGGTTGAACTGAAAAAGGCCAGGGAACGGGTGGATGTTCTGGAAGAAGAGGTGGCCCAGTCAGAGGTCGAACTTGCCCACCTGTTGGCCATGCTGCCTGACCAAAAAGAGATACCCGGTCTTCTCGATAGTGTGTCCCAATTGGGCGCTCAGGTGGGTTTGGAGAATATCTTGTTCCAACCACAACCTGAACAACCACGGGAATTTTATGCAGTGATTCCGGTGCGCCTTGACTTGATTGGGTCGTATCATGAACTGGGGACTTTTTTTGACAGGATCAGCAAGCTGAATCGAATTCTTAAGGTCGACAATCTAACCATCACCCGCCGTGATGATTCCACTCTGCAGGTGGGCTGCACCATCGTTACTTACCGTTTTCTTGAACCGGCGCAGCAACAAACCGAGGGAAAGAAGAAGAGAAAATAGGCACACCATGAACAACGATTACCTTAGTTGATTTCCTTGCAAGATCGGTTAGAGAAGAGGGGGACATGCAGGGAGCAGCAAAATTTACCAGCACATGCACCATTGTGACTTTCATTCTTTCCTTTTGCCTGGGTTGCGCCACGCCGTCGCCCCCTGCAGATCAATGGACAACGGTGGAAACCGCCGGACAGCAAGCAGCGGCGGTGCCGTCAAAACTTCCTACCAGGGACTCTGCAACCGCTGCGCCTGGCGAAACGGCAACCAACCGGCTGCTCGACATAAACATCTCCGAGCAACCCAACGAAATAGTCATCACTTTGTTCGGTACAGGCCCGCTCAAGAATTATCAAATGCAGAGGCTGGGAGAAAACCAATTTGTACTGGACCTCGGCGATGTGCAACGGACCCCGCCCCAGCCACCGGTGCCGACCGCCTCTGATAAAGTCAGGTTGATCTACCGGGATTCGGCTTCATCCCGGGGCATACAAATAGTTGGAACGCTTAACAGGCCTTTTGAACGCTATTTTTTGAGCCCGACCGACAGTAATGGTCTAATGTTGAGGCTTACCCTGGCCGACAAATCTTCCCCGCGTGCCGTCCCTGTCACCCGGAGTGTATCGCCCTCCCCTTCTTCCTCAATGTCTGTGGGGCCAGAAGCACGCCCCGTAGTTGCTCCGGGTAGAGCAACCGGCCCTGCTCCTGTACGCGGTTCATCGGTGGGATCCGGACAGGAAACCGGTTTGAACAAGAGCTTCGTGGGCAAACCGATCAGCCTGGACCTGCTGGACGCGGACGTTAAAAATGTTCTGCGTTTGATTGCCGATATCACCGGCACCAATATGGTGATCGATCCAGGCGTTGCGGGTCAGGTGACCCTGAAGGTTGAGCAAGTGCCCTGGGACCAGGTCCTCGACTTGATATTGTCCATGAACGACCTGGCGGTAGACAAAGTCGGCAATGTCATTCGCATCGCCACCAGGGCAAAGCTCCAGCAGGAATGGAAACAGCAGGAAGAGACGTTGAAGGCGCGCCAGCAGCTGATGGAGGCGAGCAAAGATTTTGGTGAAATCACAACGGAATATCTTGCCGTCAATTATGCCAAGCCTGCCGACATTGCAGCGAAAATAAGCGAAATCAAAAGTGAGAAGGGCAAAATTTCCATCGATGATCGCACCAGCCTGGTCATTTACACAGATTATCAGTCGCGGCTGCAAAATGCCAAGACGCTGATCAGCCGCCTGGACAAACCCACTCCTCAGGTGATGATCGAAGCGCGGATTGTGCAGCTCAATAAGAACATGGAAAGGGACCTGGGCATCGAATGGAATTTCTTCCTGGCCAGCACTTCGGGAAGCGGCTCTCATTTGTTCACTCAGGATTTTCAAGTGAATCATCCGGCTACCTCGCCGGATTCGTTCGGATTCAGCTTCGGGCAACTGACCGGCCAGACGATTTGGAACGTTGATCTCATTCTGACGGCCCTCGAAACCCGCGGAGAGGGCAAGATTGTCTCGGCACCGCGAGTGCTGACCATGGATAATGTTAAGGCCCTCATCAAGCAGGGAAAGCAGGTGCCTTACCTGGTGTTGAGCGATCAAAATGTGGCCTCCACGGAGCTTGTGGATGCTGTTCTTGAACTTGAGGTGACCCCCCATATAACACCGGATGAGCGCGTGCGGCTGGAGATCAAGGCCAAGAAGGATCAAGTGGATCTGAGTGCCCCAATTGGCATTCAGAGCCAACCACCCATCGACACCAAGGAAATACAGACGGAACTTCTGGTTGACGACGGCGCCGTCATAGTGATCGGCGGCATCATAGAAAACAGTGAGGATCGCAGCGAGGAGGGAGTACCCGGGCTGAACAGAGTTCCTCTGCTGGGGTGGTTGTTCAGATCAAATTTCCATAAGATCACCAAAACGGAACTGCTCATCTTCATCAGTCCCAAAATAGTCGGCTATAATGTTCCACCTGTCCAGGGATGACATTACAATGGAGTGCCGGACTCCTGGAGAGCTAACGCGAGGGGAGCAGGGATCTCAAAAAAGTCATCCCGAGATCATTTTTTGTATTTCAACAAACCGGTGAATTCGCTAAACTAGCTTTCGACTGTCGCCTTGCCGGACCAAATCAATGCAGGAGGAAGTGAGCCGTATGCGTCTGTTTGCCCTGAACCGATCCCGCGTTTGTCCTTTGCTGGGACTGCTGTTGTTTTCAGTCGTCATTTCTGCATGTTCCATGCAGAAATCAGGATCCAAAGTCGATTCGCTGGACGCCCGGACCGAAACCTCAGGGCAGGCTGGAAGCAGGCATTCCGGACGGGATTTGCTGCCCCTCACGGTAGATTATCTTACCCCTCTGGATAAAATCACCAATCCGGAAGTCTATGTATATAAGGAAAAAAGAAGGTTGTACGTGATCCAGTCCAACGTCCTTGTGCGCGACTACCCCATTGGATTGGGCTTTAACCCCAGAGGTGACAAACAGACCCAGGGCGACGGCAAAACCCCTGAGGGCAACTTCATCATCTGCGTGAAAAACCCGATGAGCCGCTTCATCAAGTCTCTAGGGATCAATTACCCCGATAAGAGGCGTGCCGAACGTGCTCTTTTTGCGGGACTCATCACCCCCCCGGAATTCAGGGAAATCGTGGCTGCCCTGGAAAGGACGCTGTTACCTCCGGCCAACACAGAGTTGGGGGGCCAGATCTTCATCCATGCGGGCGGCGCCCACAAAGACTGGACCAATGGCTGCATAGCTTTGTACAATAGAGACATGGACGAGTTGTTCCGTGTGGCAGGTGTAGGAACACCGGTAGCAATCAGGCCCTGATTTCACTGCCTCTCCGGGGCTTTCTCGAGTGTTTTCCGAAACATCCACCGACTCACATTTCGATGCTTTTCAGCCGGATTCCTTCGCCTGTTGCAGGTGGTGGCCGTACATTTGATTCAAACGGACGCTCTCCTGCCACTCTCGGTACATTTTCCAAACAAACCGGCGGGCAAAATGAGGCCTTGAGATATAGTCCAGATTGGAACGGATGAACTCTCCTTTGAGTTCCACCAGGATCTGATCCACCTCGCTGCGGTCGATGAAATTGCGCAAGCGGCTGGCTTGGAAATGAACCGTGTTGCCGACGACGGAAACAAATTTGTCGTATGTGGTACCGGGGTTATCGGTATTTTCAAAGTATTCCCGCTTGATTTCTATGGGTATCGAGACAACCATCTTGACCTGGCAGCGGTCTCCAATGATTCCCACCGTTTGATCATAAAAGTAAACAGTCAATCCGTTTGCCAGGTTCATTGTTCCAATCAGGCGGCCTTCCGTTTGCATCACTTCCCTCGCTCAGTTGATCATCGATCCTCCCGTAAGCTGACCCAGCAGGAATTAGCCAAAAGGCGCCCAAAAAGCAAGTTTAAAAGGGGGCTCTGTTGACTCCGAACGGACAAAGAGGTATTAAACTACGTCACAAGTCGGCAAGGTCATGAAAGCAATGGTTTTCTGCATCAATCGGTTGCCGCTCTTGCTGCGGATGGATCGGATTTACTGTCAGTAACGGGTACAGGGGCTGAGAGGTATGCGAAGAAACTGTGTTGAGGTGCGATGGCATGGCCGCGGAGGCCAGGGAGCTGTTACGGCTGCCAGTATTTTGGCTGAAGCGGCGTATTACGACGGCTACAAAGGTGTCACAGCGGCGCCTTTCTTCGGAGCGGAGCGACGGGGTGCACCCATCATTGCCACCAATCGATTGGGGCGAGAACCGATCAGGACGTTTTCCCTGGTGGAATATCCCGATGTGGTTGTGGTCCTGGATGCAACACTGCTGAAAGTTGTGAACGTGACGGCAGGCATCAGGCCCGATGGCATCGTACTGATCAACTCAGGGAAACCGCCGGAAGCATTGGGCTTCGATCCGGCGTACAATGTGGCCACCACCAATGCCAGCCAATGGGCCAGGGAGGCTGGGCTGATCGTTTCCGGCACGGTGCTGTTCAACACCGCCATTCTTGGAGGCTTTGCCCGAGCGACCGGACTGGTGAGCCTGGAGAGTATCGAAAGAGCACTGCGCAGCCATTTCAGCGGGCAGGCGGCAGAAAGGAATGTGCAGGGTGCCCGCCTCGCCTATGAAGGAACCACGACACTCAGAAAATTTGCACTGGCGTGTGCCTGATTTGTCCGACTTGACCATCAGAAAACCAAAAGGATTCATATACATGGCGGATAGAAACAAAGACGAGTTCACCTACGCGCACTCCAAATTGTGCATCGGCGAAGCAGGAAGAACTGGAGATTGGAGAGCGTTCCGACCCGAGATTGACAATTCCAAATGTGCACCGGCCAAGAACAAGCGTGCTTCATGTTTCATCTGCTGGCTGTACTGCCCGGAAGGCGTGGTCAAACGAAGCATTCCGGTAGAGATCGATCTGGAATACTGCAAAGGGTGCGGCATTTGTGCGGAAGAATGTCCCACCAAAGCCATTTCGATGGTTGAAGAACAACAGGAAGACTAGACCTTTCGGCAGGAAAAGACCACCGGATACAATAGATCGCCGCTCGCTTTCCGGCGATTGAGCCTCATGCACTCCAAGGCATGGGACGTCAACAGCTGGCCCAGCCTTTCTTCGGTACAGGCGCCACTCATGCACCATGCCCACGCATCCTTTTCCTGTTCGAAGTAATCGGGCAGCATGGACGCGGCACACAGGTCGGCACAGCAAAACACTCCGAGCGGTTTCAGCACCCGCCGAATTTCCTGCAGAACAGTTGATTTTTGCGGAAACAAGTTGAACGATCCATTCATCAGTAGCCAGTCGAAGCTTTCATTTTGGAAAGGAAGCTTTTCACCGTCCGCACAAAGCCACCTCAGCATGTGCTCAAAGGGTGCCCTGCGCGCCTGACAACAAGCCTTGTGCAAGGCCGTGAAAACCACATCGAGATTGACGATCTCGATGCCATCCTTGTGCAGTGCC
>FWPV01001346.1_pt1 | contig 69143 bp, 59 predicted proteins | sample 2228371 | NCBI WGS metagenome assembly FWPV01 (sample SAMEA103939776, study PRJEB20133) | metagenome
TAACGGATTTATTGGCTTCAGCAATTTCATCCATAATATTCTTTTTTTCATCAGCCATTTCTTAGACCTCCTTTTCATAGATTAAATTTATTATCAAAGATTAATCGCAAAACCACGATAAATTATATCCATAATCATATTGGTGTCAACTGTTGACTTTGCCTTGTGTTTAAATATAATTTGCCATGCAAAAATACTATTTTGGTCTCATAGTTCTGGCCGGATTATTTTCTGGACTCTGTTTTAGTCAACAACCAGCAGAAACCAATATCGCAGTGCTTGACAAACCGGTAATATCCGAAGAGTACAATTTGATGCCCGGTGACACAATCCTGGTTACGGTGTCAGGATCAACGAATTATTCCTATACTACTGCCATTACCTATGAAGGTAAGGTAGTAATCAATGTGCCTGTGGCTTCTGCACCAACGCCCCAGGGTTATTTTGTTCCCCGTTATGATGCAGTGGCAGCAATTCCGATATTTGATTTAAGTCTGAGAGCCGCGAGGGATTCGTTACTAAAGGTTTTCCTGCGGTACTTTAGAAACATAGATATTGACATCACATTAGTAGGAATGAGAAGGTTTATGGTTTATGTTGCGGGTGAAGTAAAAAAACCGGGTATGATTATTGCACTTCCCACTTATCGTGTCTCTGAAGTAATAAGACTTGCCGATGGAACAACCTCTATTGGCTCTCGTTCAAAGATTAAGCTTCAGAGAACAGATGGCGCTATCAGAATCGTAAATCTTGAGGAATTTGAGCGTTCTGGCAATGTTGCCTGCAATCCTTTTGTGAGAGATGGTGATTTAATCAATGTTCCCAAAATGGAAAAGTCCGTTATTGTCAAAGGTGCTGTCTTCGGCAAGATGGGTTACGAATTGCGGGTGTCACAACTAACTGCTTCAATGGAAAGGACGAGCGAAGGTCTGTATGAATTGAACCCCGGTGAAAGGGTATCTGATTTCATAAGCAAAGCAGGTGGGCTAACACCCTGGGCAGACCAGAAGAGTGTATATATTCAAAGGGGGGACACACGGATTAATATCAATCTGCAGGAAGCGCTTGCTGAGGAAAACAGTGAACAGAATCTTGAGTTGCAGGACGGAGATATACTCGTAATCCCTTCTATAAATGCGATTGTCTATGTTCAGGGTCAGGTTGTTAATCCTGGTCCATTCCCATTTCAAGCAAACCTGAAAGCAAGTGATTACATTGGACTTGCTGGTGGTCCCCTTGCAGAAGCAAATATGTCGGGAGCATATGTTGTCCGTGGCAAAAAGAGAATTTCTGTTAAGAAAGATCCAATCATTATGGAAGGCGACAGGATTTTTGTGCCGAGACAGATTTTCAAATTCTGGCAGGATTATGTTGAAATCGGGTCAGTCGTGGCTTCCCTCTTGATTTCTTATCTAACATTGAGAACAGTATCAAAATAAAAATGGCAGAGAATTGGATAACAGAGTATCAGGATATTAGTGAGCAGAATATTAGGTCATCAGGAAATCAGAGTGTATTTCATTGCTGATACCCTGAGAAGCTATGACCACAGGGAGGTACTATGAACATCATTTATCTTTTATTATTTACTGAAGCAAACCAGACTGGTGGCACGCAGATTTTTAACAATGCTCGTTTAAATGTTCTCATTGCGCTTGTCATCTATGCTGTATTATTAGTCTGGTTTATTTATCACGCACGAAAGGGAAAAGAACTTTTCATAAGGAAGATCAGCGGTCTTGAAGCAGTTGATGAAGCAGTGGGCAGGGCAACAGAAATGGGTAAACCAATTCTCTATGTTCCCGGGCTTGCCACGGTTGATGTTATTTCAACCATTGCTTCAATGAATATTCTTTCTCAGGTTGCGAAAAAGACTGCTGAATACAATACTACTCTTCTTGTGCCAAATCGCGACCCAGTTGTCTATACTGTTGCCCGGGAGGTGGTAAAAGAGGCATATACAGACGCGGGAAGGCCAGATGCGTTCAAGCAGGATAATGTATATTTTCTTACACAGGACCAATTTGGCTACACTTCGGCAGTCTGCGGAACAATGGTCCGTGATAAGCCTGCAACAAATCTCTTTATTGGATATTTCTGGGCTGAATCCCTGGTTCTCGCAGAAACCGGGGCAACAACCGGTGCAATCCAGATTGCAGGGACCGATTCAATTTTCCAGTTACCCTTCTTTATTGTGGCATGTGACTATACGCTGATTGGTGAAGAACTCTATGCGGCGAGTGCCTACCTGTCGCGTGAACCATTACTCCTCGGTTCATTAAAAGGACAGGATTGGGGAAAAATGATAGTCCTTGGTGTCCTGCTATTGAGCTCACTGCTCGCATTGCTTGGCTGGGAAAAGGTTGTGTCGTTGTTCAATATTGGATGATTTCAGAATAAATATCAAAATGTTTGTATACCTGAATACTTTCACTGTGGAGGAAAAATGAAAAAAAAGATTCCATTAGCCATTTGTATGATTATGGGCGTGGTGATGATTGTTCAGTTCTTTATTGGTCACCCGGTCAGTGTCCAGGCGAACGAACACATAAATCGATGGGTTATTGTTATTTCAGCATTCAGTATTATTCTTGGAATCGGCAGTCTCATTGACCACCATACTGACAGGGTGAAGAGAAAAAATGAAGGCTGGCAATTTAGTTTTGTTACGTTAATCAGCCTTTTTGCAATGGCACTAATTGGTCTTTTTTTGGGTATAAAGAGTGGGTCTGTGTTCATGACCATATATTCAAATGTGATTCTTCCTCTTGGTGCCTCAATGTTTGCAATTCTTGCCTTTTACATGGCTTCTGCTGCGTACCGCGCATTCCGTGCAAAAACAACTGAAGCGACATTGTTGCTTGTCGCTGCCTTTGTAGTAATGCTGGGCATGGTTCCTTTTGGTTATTTTATTTCACCAAAATTATCCGAATTTGCCGAATGGCTACTGAAAGTACCCAATATGGCAGCAAAACGCGGAATTATGTTCGGCGTTGCGCTTGGCGGTATTTCAACAGCACTGAAGATAATACTGGGTATTGAACGTTCCTGGCTCGGAGGTAGATAATGAAGATTCCTGAAATACTTTCCAGAATACCAAGACAAGTAATATACCTGATAATGGCACTTGCCATAATTGTGCCGCTCATTGTACCCATTGGCCTGCCCATCAATGTAATGCCTCAAACCAGGAAGTTGGTTGATGCTATTGAATCACTGGATGAAAACTCAAAACCTGTTCTTGTTTCCTGTGATTTTGATCCCCAGTCAATGCCCGAGTTGTATCCAATGCTTGAGGCGTTGTTAAATCATCTGTTTGCAAAGAATGTGAAAGTTCTTGTTATGGCAATGTGGCCTCAGGGTGCGGGTATGGCGGACCTGGCGCTGAGTACTATCCCAAAAGTATATGGCAAAGAATATGGAAAAGATTATGCATTTCTGGGCTACAAGGCGGGTGCTGCAGCAGTCGTTCTTGGCATTGGTGATAAACTGAAAAATGTCTTCCCTGCTGACTATTACAATACACCGCTTGATGAATTGCCCATAACTGCAAACATCACTAATTATAACGATATCAGTCTGGTTGTAAGTTTATCTGCTGGTGACCCCGGTTACAGAACCTGGCTTTTCTATGGACAGTCAAAATTTGGATTCAAGTTGGGAACTGGAGTTACTGCGGTGTCTGCTGCTGATACCTATCCGTATCTCGGTAGTGGACAACTGGTCGGCGTTTTTGCCGGTATGAAAGGCGCTGCTGAATACGAAACAGCACTTCACAAGAGTGGATACAAACTGACCAGAAGAGACGCCACAAAGGCAATGGACGCACAGTCTCTTGGGCATTTCTTCATTATGCTATTCATAATTGTTGGCAATATTGGCTTTATGCTTCTAAGGAGGTCAAGATGAATATCTCTACAGATATATTGGTCTGGGTTTCTTCACTTCTGACACTCTGTATTTTTTCGTTCATCTTCCGTGATAATCCGTTCTACCGGTTTGCTGAACACCTGTTTGTAGGAACTTCTGCAGGATATTTTATTGCCCTCTCATATCACAATGTGGTCTATCCAAATCTAATTAAACCATTGTTTAATGAAGGGCAGTATCTCTATGTGATACCATTGATTCTGGGCATTCTCTATATTACGCGGTTCATTCCATCAATTTCCTGGGTTGTTCGTATTCCTATTGCTTTTCTTCTCGGCTGGGGCTCAGGTGTAGTCATTCCAGCAACATTGCAGACTGATATTATAAAACAAATTCAGGGAACAATGCTTACCAGGGAGGTTTTTTCACGCTGGGATAATGGGCTCTGGGCAGTAATCATACTAATTGGTGTATGTGCTACATTGATCTTCTTTTTCTTCTCACGCGAACGTAAGGGTGTTATCAAACCAATTGCCAACCTTGGCATTATCTTCATTATGCTCGGCTTTGGTGCTTCATTTGGCTATACAGTGATGGCGCGTATCAGCCTTTTGATTGGCAGATTCCAGTTTCTACTTGGAGATTGGCTGGGGATTATTAAATAGTCGCCAAAATTCAAGATGGCATAATTCAGCACTTGTTTTCTGCTCTGGAAGTTTATGTGCAGTGTGTTCTTAACCTTTTGACAAAATTTTCAACAATGCCATATTTTCCTATAGGAATCACATAGAAACCATCAACAACATCCTTTACTTCTTCTGCAATTTCAAGGAGTAAATCGGCTTCATCTACTTCTTCAATCTTTGTAATATAATCATACGGTATGCCAAGAAATTTCATTAAGGAAAATGCCCGCTTCTTCGTATATAGAAATGAAAGTCCTGCAATGATCCTGACATCCTTATGACGACTGCGAAATTCCTGAATGATCTGTTTGAATTTTTCTGGTTGAAAAACGGGTTGCGTAAAATAGACCTCTGCCCCACACCGGCATTTTTCTCCAGCCTTTATGAACTCACCCTGAATATTGGGAACATTGGGATTAAAACTTGTGCATAAACAGAAGTCAATGGGAATTATTGCTTTGCGCGCTGAAGTCAAGCCGCTTCGTAGATTTTTCGCAACCTCAAGGAGTTTTGCAGCATTCAATTCAAACATGCTGCGTCCCTCCACTGGTGAATCACCTGTGACGCATAGAATGTTTTCAATCCCGAGTGCCTTAGCACCAATCAAAGTGCTTTCAAAAGATAGCAAAGTGAGATGTCTTGCAACAAAATGTGGAATGGTCTCAATTTCAAGTTTTTCTTGAAAAATATGTGCAAATGATAAGGGGTCTGGTCTCAATTTGCCAAGTGGATTAGATGGAATATTAACTGCATCAACATATTGTCCAAGCGGTTCAATTTCCTTTAGCAGGTGGTCAATATCCAGGGATATTGGTAGGAGTAATTCGAGTGTGATGACTTTGTGTTTTACTAACTTTTCCCTTAACATAGCGATTCTTCTTATCTACCCGATTTTCTTTATTACTCTTAACCCTTCAAAGGCATTTTGCACTGCAGCAAAGGCACCGATTTTTTTTGCATAATCATCACTGACATTTGGTCCGCCAATGATAACTGGTATATCAACGCCATTTTTTCTTAATAACTTAATCACTTTCTCCATTTCTGGCATTGTTGTTGTCAGAAGAGCACTCAAACCAATGACAATTGGTTTGTATTTTCTTGCTGACTGCAGAATTCTATTGGCAGAAACATCCTTTCCAAGGTCAATAACCTCATAGCCAGCAGATTCAAAGACCATTCCAACAATGTTTTTGCCAATGTCATGAATATCTCCCTGCACAGTCGCCAGCACCACCCTCTTTCTCCGTTGCTCAATATCTCCCGCACTTCGTTTCATTTTTTTCTTGATAATCTCAAGCACTACCTTTGTTGATTCTGCTGCTTTAAGTAAATCGGGAATGAAAAATTTGCCTTTTTCATAGTTATCACCAACAATCTGCATTGCCCTGAAAACATACTCATCAATAATTTTTCTAACTGGCGTATCAGAATCAATCAACTTATAAACTGCATCTGTAGCACTATTTGTATCACCATTGACAATTGAATCAATAAGGTAATCGTGGGCAAAACCTGTTCTATCAGAGACCTGTGATTTTGCTGTTGCCTGCCTCTCAATTGTGGGCTGGGTTTTTGACCATTCCATATAATTGCGTAGATTGCCGCCAAACAGGGCACAACCCGCCTGAAATGCACTCACTACCCTCTCATCAAATGGATTGATAATAGCAAAATTCAATCCTGTTTTGAGCGCTGCAATCAACATTGCTGCATTAAGTGCACTCCTTTCAGGACAGCCATATGATACATTAGATATGCCAAGTATTGTCTTATAACCTTTCTCATGCAGAAATTTTACGGCTTTCAGCGTTTCTTTCACCTGTTCTGGTTCAGTTGCAATAGAAAAAACAAGGGGATCAAAGATTAGGTCCTGAACAGGAAAGTTCAATTTTTGTGCAATCTTTATAGCGATTTTTGCATTTGCCAGTCTTTCTTCACAGGTCTTTGGAATTGTCTTCCCCACGAGTGATATCACTGCCTTAAAACCAAAGGATTTCAATAGGGGCAGAAATTTTGTTAATTTTTCAGGTCTGGCAGGAATAGAATTATAAACTCCTATACCAGGATAGACTTCCATAATGGTTCGGGCAGTAACAAAGTCCTGGGTATCAATAAACACGGGTAATTTGCAATTTTTTATTACTTCATAAATACAATTTAGAAGCGTATTAGGTTCATCAAGTTCAGGCACAAAAGCATTCACATCTATTGCCCGGGCACCAGCATTCTCCTGTAGTCTTGACTCTTCACCGTATATTGAGTAGTCACCTTTTTTCAAAGCCATACTCAATTTCTTTCTGCCAGAGGGATTTAGCCGTTCTCCCACAATAATATGGGAATCATTATTGATTTCAAAATGCATTTGCGGCGATACAAGAAACCATGCAGTTTTCTTTTGTTTTGAAGGCATAGTGGATATTAACCGAGGCAATTTTTCGCGAAGCATGCTGATATAAGCCGGCGTTGTTCCGCAGCACCCTCCAATAAGTTTTGCGCCTGCACGAACAAAATCAGGCAAAAATTCAGCGAGTTTCTTATCACTGATAGTATGCCTTGCCTTATTGCCATCAATAACAACATTCCCTGCGTTTGGCTTTGCAATCAATGGTATAGCAGTTACTTTTGCCATTCTGCTGATAACCTCCAGTGCTGTTTCAGGTGTTGTGCAATTAACGCCAATCGCCTTTGCACCCAGTTTGTCAAAAGTAATGGCGATTGATTCAGGCATATCTCCGAGCAATGTTCTGCAGGTGTTTTGAAAAGAAAAACTGACTAAGATATTATTGCTGAATTTTCTTGCTGCAAGAAATGCCGCCTTTGCTTCAATAATGGAATTGAATGTCTCAATTACAAATATGTATATTTTTGACTGTTTGTATGTTTTGAAAATATCATAATAGATTTCATAAACATCATTGAAATCACCATCACCATAGGGTTTTAACATCATTCCAAGAGGTCCGATATCACCAATTACAATTGCCCTTTTTCCTGCGGCTTCCAAAGCAATATTTATGCCAGCTCTAATCACATCCCTGTATTTACCATGTGCAAAGTTCAGCGGATTGGCACTGAAAGTATTGGTAAAGATTGCATTACTGCCCGCATCAACATAGGCTTTTTGCACACGATAGACCGCATCTGGATTTTTGAGATTCAGTACTGCTGGAGATTCACCACTTTTTAAACCACAATCAAGCAGGTTTGTGCCCGTAGCGCCATCAAGCAATGCAATCTTTTTCTTCAAAAGTCGCTCAAAAGTTATCATAGTGCTATTCTACACAATTTGTATTCAAAGTCAATAATACTTTCTAAAAAGAGTGGTTCTGAATAAGTATAAAAAGCCAATATCATTGACACGACTGTGATTATCAATATAATCAAAATCAATGGCAGATATTACCAGAGGTGTTCGTTCTTTTACACTGGCAACTGCAATCAGTCGGATAACTGGTTTGATGCGTGAGATGGTCTTTGCTTTTTTATATGGTGCGAATACGGCAACTGATGCATTCCAGGCTTCATTTCGTCTGCTTGACCTTTTGCGTGATCTATTTGCAGAGACAACGCTTTCTTCGGCAATTGTTCCGATTCTGACAGAAGAAAAGTCCAGAGGCAAGGCAAATCAGAATCTACTCGCAAGCAATGTTCTGAACCTTCTTTTTATTTCAGTCAGCGTAATTACCATAATATTTATTCTTTTTTCACCTTATCTGGTTCGGCTTATTGCTTTTGGTTTCAAAAGCATTCCCGGTAAAATTGACCTAACTGTCGCACTCGCCACGATCATACTGCCTTTTCTGGTGTTTGTCGCGCTTGCAGCCTGGGCAATGAGTTATCTGAATACCGAGAACAAATTCTTTGTGCCAGCAGTTGCACCCGCTTGGTTCAACATATTCTCCATTCTTACTCCGGTTGTTTTATACACATATCTGGTGAATCGTGGAACAAATCCGATTTTTGGTATGGCTTATGGCGTGCTTGTTGGTGGTCTTATCCAGTTCGTCTCTCAAATTCCTGCACTCTTAAAAAATGGCTTCAAATACTCATTCTATCTAAATTTGAAAGACCCGGCACTAAAGAAAGTATTATTGCTATTCCTTCCAGTAGCACTGGGACTGGCGAGTTCAAGAATTAATGTGATGGTTGATACGATAATGGTTTCTTTTCTTGAAGAACGAAGCATTACCTGGCTTCACTACGCATTCAGGATTATGCATCTTCCCCTGGGGCTCTTTGGCATCGCTGTTGGTGCGGTTGCATTACCTTCGTTCTCAAAACTGGTCGTTGAGAATAATCTATCAGAATTGCGTCAGACAGTGGCAGATTCACTTAAACTTGTTTTTTTGCTCACTGTATTTAGCTCGGTCTTCATTATCTTCTTTTCGCATCCCATAACCCAGATAATATACCAGAGGGGAAAATTCACTTCTTTTGATACCACTGCAACAGCATCAGCGCTGATTTTTTATATCATTGGCGTTCCTTTTGCCGCAGGCTTGCGCAATATTGCTGCAGCATTTTATGCCTTCAAGGATTCAAAAACACCGATGTATGCAAGTCTCGCAATGATTGGTGTAAATGTTTTACTCAATTATGTATTAATGAAATTGATAAGCTATCGCGGTATTGCCCTTGCAACATCAATCTCAGCCTTTCTCAATTTTGTTGTTTTGTTAATACTGCTACCGCGAAAGGTCGGAGACTTTGATTATCGAGAAATATCAAAGTTTATTCTGTTGATTACCGCTGGGTCGGCAATAACCAGCATGATCGGCATTTCCCTGTTCAATTCTGTGAAACAACTTGTTTATCCTGGATTGATTTTGCAAATAATATTTCTGCTAATCTCCGGTGTCGCAGTGTTGATATTATTTTATCTTTTTTGTCAACTTCTGAATATCAAAGATGCGACAAGATTTATCAGAAGGATTTTCAAGTATTAACTACTCAGGAGTAAAGACTATACCTATCATATGTGCATTTGAAAATTGTGTGTATACAAATGAATAACCAAGTTCATATTCTTCAAATGACAGCACAATGCCGCCAGAAAAAGAGCAATCAGCAATTGAAATACTACCTGCAAATTCATCCGGTGCTGCATACTTGATACCAGAAAAAATTCTAAGATTCTGATATTCATAAGATATCCCACTGCTAAGTTCAAAATCAATGCCTTTTGCTTCCACAAATAATTGAAATCTTTCCGGTAGTGATAATTTGATACCTGTTGCGAGCACAGGTGGAACTTCTACTCCGTGAATAATTTCTTTGCCAATGTTGTCAATCTTTGCACCTATTTCAATCCTGCCTAAGTTAGCAAGTGAACCAAGACAACCAGCAAACCCCCAGAATAATACTGAATCAATAGAAGTTTGAAATGACCTTATACCTATACCAAAATTGCCAAAACCTCTGCCAACACCAATATTCAGGTCATAAGGCGAAAACCTATTTGTTGGAAAACCATATTCATCATAGCCCTGGAGAGTTCCATAACTAAGATAACTGATACCAGCAGCATAATTTCGGTGCGAAATTCCAATGTTGAGCGCATTAGTTTGATACAACCAGCGGCTGAGTGTGAAATTGAATTTTGTGCCATTTGTCATAGCAGGATTATGGAACACAAATAAACCTTCGTCGATTAAAGTTGTAATTCCGCCTGTGCCACAGGATTGCACACCAACTGGCAACCTCGTGATATTATCCACATAAATCGTAAGCAATAAAAGTATTATCATTTTACAATTGCAATCTTTGCTTGATAATGTCGCACATTATACTTTGTCCTCACCTGTACACAAACAAAGTAAATACCAATGTCAAACTTATCACTGCTTATGATGATGCTATTGGGATTGAGAGTCTCCATTTCGTATACGCGTCTGCCAAGTATGTTGGTTATAGTAATCTTTGCATTTTGAAAATCTTCAAAATAAGGGAGCTTAATCTGTGCCTGCCTTTGCACTGGATTTGGTAAAACAATAAGTTCGCCAGCCTCAGTCGGAGTCTGATAACAGTCAACAATATGAACACAGACGGGTAGATGGTCAGAAGCATAATAAAGGGCATTTGCAATTTCCGCGGGCACTGCATAATTAATACCGCTGTTTATTGACCTATCAAAATGGTTTCCATCATTGCCAAAAACCATATATGATTCAACCGGTAGAAAGAGTCCTGCAGTATCAAGAAAACCCGGTGAGCAAAGGACAAGATCAAATCGGTCATCAAGACCACCATCAGCACCATTATCTGGCAGCTTTTCTGTTCGAGTTGACTGGGTGTGTACATATGAATATTTTCTGTTATCATGCCACACAAATGGAATGTTCAATGGGTCACGAAGCCCTTTCTGGCTATGCTCTACACTGTCAACAAGCAAACAGTAGCCTGATTCATTGTGGTAAAAATTGAAATCACCCATTACGAGATAGTCAGCGTTCATTTCAAGAGAATCAAGATGTCTTCGCAGAATCCGGGCTTCCTGTAGCCTTATATATTCACAATCAGTGCCAGATTTAAGATGCACGGAAAAAATATAAAAATCGCGATTTGAATCACTGATTCGTATGCGGTAGCGTGCAATATCCCTGTTAATTGTCGGTATGTATAAGGCATCAATAACACTAACTTTGGTTCTACGATAGAAAATCCCGTTGTCAGTATCCGGACCATCATTAAAAGGAGCAAACGAAAAATCATTTTTAGCATGATTCAGGACTGAATCCCTGAAAAGAATCATTCCCTGTTCACTCTGCATTTCCTGCACAACAAGTAAGTCGGGTTTGACATAATCCATAATCTGTCGGAAATATTTCAGTCGTTGATAACCATAGTTCTCGGGGAAATTTAGCAAATTGTAAGTTACAATCTTTAATTCTCCTGCATAACTTAAGAAAAGCGCAATAAAAAAGACAAAAATCGTTCTATTTTTTCTATCAAACAATGCAGACATCAGAAAGTTTATTTGCGGGCTACATCAATGATTCTACCTTCAATTTCTCTGTCAATGGGCGAATGCTTTCTTATATACTCGGCGATAATATTCCTAAGGTAGGTTGTGGTTTCCAGAATATCCTTACCCTCTTTGAAAATAGCATAATCACCGCCACCACCTGCAAGAAATGAGTTTGTTACGATTGAGTATTCCTTGTGCGGTTCCAGAAGACTGTTATCATCAAGTCTGATTTCCAGTATTCTTTTATTTATAGGTTTTCTCGAATCATATTTGAATTTGATACCCGATACCTGAAAAATTGCGTGATGGCCATTTACACCGACCTCCAGCATTTTCATTATCTGTTCACCGGTCATTTTCATCAAAACTGCAGTATTTGACAATGCATCCACATAATAACAATCCTGGTATGTAATTTCACCTTTTGCAATATTTGCTCTAATACCGCCTGAATTATGAATTGCAATATCGGCATTGAAATATTCACGCATTGCATCCGTTATCAAATTGCCCAATGTTGATTCTTCAAAACCCGCACGAGTCAGGTCTTTTTTTGCATAGCCAACTACCTCATCAAATCCTTTTTTTGTTGTCTTTTCCCACTCATTCAATATTGCCAAGAGTGCTGAATCAATTTCAATTTCATCAGTCAACAGGTCTATCAATTCTCCCTCATATTTCTTTATTTTCTTTGTTTTCTTATCAATTGTGAGGTCCAGAATTCCCACACTTGTGAGATGGCTGTAGTTCTGGCAGATAATCGTATGATTAATAGAATCCTCGTAGGGCTGTTCAAGGGCAGTAGAACTGTGAGAACCGAAAATAACATCAATGCCGGGCACGCTTTCGGCAAGTCGTTTGTCATGACGCAGACCAATGCCGGTCATCGCAAATATTAAATCAACGCCTTTTGCTCTTAGTGTATCAACATAGCGTCTTGCTGTCTCAATCTCGGGCAAAACCTCGTGATTTTTGAAACGCTCGGGCGTGGTCATACCCATCATGTATTCGGTCAGCAGTGCAAATACTCCTATCTTCAAATCACCAAACTCAACAACTGTGTAGGGTTTGAGATAATCAACATTTTCTTTTGTGTCAGCATAAACAATATTACTGCAGATAAACAGGGCATTTACACTATTTACAAAGTCCTTGAATACTTCTACACCCATATCATAATCATGATTTCCAGGTGATAATAGGTCATAACCGCAATAATTGAAATAGTCAACCACGGCTTTACCCTTTGAGAACTCGCCAATGGGTGAGCCAACAAACATATCTCCGGTGTCAAGCAATAAAAATCCATAGCCAAGGCTATCAGCCAGTGCCCTTTTATTCTTTATGAAAGTTGCAGCAGCAGGAGCATTCCCAACAGGTGGCGGAAAATATGGGTTCATCCACCAGGCTGCACTCGGAAGCAAACCGCCTTCAATATCATTGGTATAGACAATACAAATATGTTCGGGAACACTGACCGCAAAGAGTATGTAGAAAATACAACAGAACATTAGAATTTGAAACCAGCAGAAATTTGAAAGTGATTGTGTGTTTCATCAAATATATATATATCCTCAATCCCCAGTCCCCCAAAGTCGGAATTCTTATAATCTCGTTTGCCATAAGCAAATCCTGCATCAAAAACATAATTTTTCATCTGTATACCAAACCCGAGTGTGATATTTGTTGTCCAGATAGCAGTTTGCGTATGGTCAGGGAAAAGGCAGAATCCGTAGCGCAGAACATAATGATACAAAATCGTATGTTCAACACCAAACTTATAAATCAAAATGGGTTCATTCCAGAGTTGATAATCAATCTCCGCTAAAAATCTCGTTGGAACACGCTGTGGTGGTTGATAAAAAATACCCAGAACATGGCTTGCAGGAAAAACCATAGTGTTATTCGTATCAGCGACCTCTAATCTATGCGTATAATAATAAGCAAAACCATAATGGTCAGAAGGGACAAAAAGAACACCCGTCCTCGGACTCTTGCCGGAGAACTTGTAATTTGTGCTCGTAATAGAATCTTCATCATGCGGAAATATTATATTCTGTTCACTTTTTACATCTCCGTAAACAAATCGCTCTTCCACACCAAAATAGAATCTTCTGTAATTAAAACAAGCAAGAGGAGAGATTGATTTTAAAGAACCGTAATAATAATCATCCACAGTTTTGATAATCTGGTAAAAATCATCACGGTAGTCGTAATGATAGCGGTAATTGAAATCATAGATTTGATAGTATCTTGCTCCTAATCTAATGAACGCAAATGGTATAACCAAACTTGCCGGTGCAAAATCGGGTTCTGTGATACGGTTTACCGTAATCGTGGAAATGCCAATGTTATTGCCATAGGAATCATATACCCGCAGACCTCTTTTTTCTGTTCCGGCATACAGGAATCCTCCAAAATTCACCAGAATTCTGTCACTCAACCCAATGCTTGCAGGATTAATCGTATTTTCAATAACTGTTGTATTTCCACCAGCACCAAGAGAATGCGCATCGTAGTAAAAAATATAATCACCCTGGTTCTTAACGCCAGGCAGGGTAAAACTCAAAATTAATAATAGAAACATCAACTATTCATAAATAATCTGCCATTATGGCACGAGCACAGCAGCAGCAATGACGGTTGTCCACAGACCATATTTATCACCAATTGCAGTCTGAGTTATGTTCATTGTCTTTACAATTTTTGTAGAAATTTTCCAGAGTTCTTTTCGCTCATCATAACTTGTATCCGGATCAAATGGAACACCGAGCGTTGTTGCAAGCATCTGTGCTGCAAGGTCTTCTGCCTTGTCTCCCGCCTTTGGTTCAGTCTCACCATAAGAGTGATATTCAGAAAGATAACCATACTGATTTCTATCCGCAGGGATAGCAACGCCAATAGATGCTGCAATAAGTCTATGTGGTTCATTTGTGCTACATTCAGAAACAACGACATAAACAATCTCTCCAGGTGACAGATACTGCAAACCTTTTGTTTTTGATACAAGTTTTGCACCAGGTGGCAATATACTTGAGACTCTGACAATATTGAATGGTGCAATACCAGCATCCCTCAAGGCAGACTCAAAACTCGCCAGTTTCTCCTTGTGTTTACCCACACCTTTTGTTAGAAAGACTCTTTTTGGTATTATCATTTTCTCTCTTTTATCTGGAGCAGACCAGAGTCGAACTGGCGACCTTCTCGCTGCGAACGAGACGCTCTCCCAACTGAGCTACTGCCCCATTAAAAATTTTAATGATTATAACAAAATTTCTTTAGATGTCAACTATCCCCTCACCTCAATCCTCTCCCCGCTAAAGGACAAGGCTTGTCTCTGTCCACACCTTTACCCTCTCCCCGCTTCAGCAGGGAGAGGGCAGGGGTGAGGGGTGATATACAAGGTTTTCTTACTGCAACAATATCACTTTCTCTGTAACTATGTCTTTGCCATTTGTAATTCTGATGACATAAATGCCTCCAGGAACTTTTCTACCATGGTCATCAGCACCATTCCAAACCACTGATGTGCTGTTCGCAATTATTGAATGTGTAGCAAGGAGTTTGCCTGTCAGATCATAGACTTTCAACCTTAGGTTACCATGAGCAAATTCGTTATTCAGTTCAATCGTAACTTTATCTTTGAATGGATTTGGATACAATCTCAATTTACCAAAACCAATATTATCGGATTCCTTCACCGCAACTGGAGCGCTTCTGCGTGAGGTATAGATTTCAATACCATCGGTTCCTGAATTTCTCTGGTCTTCAAAAGCTGCGTGGAAATATGCCGGTGTCCAGAGCAGTGCTACAGTGTGATATGATTCATTAGAGGTTGGGCTATCTGAGATAACCTCAGGAGTTACCTGCCATGTTCCCTCCTGTCCATTCCAGACAGAATAGTTGAATCTCACCACAGCATTGCCCGGATAGTTGTAAGCACAGCCAATTGTTGTAGCAAACCCACTCAGCCGCGGATAAGTTGCAGACAGCGCCGTGCTATCAAGATTTACGAATGTTCCATTCCATGAAGCACCATAATCCGTTGAGTAGTTGAACAGAATATCGTTGTTGCCAGCTTCAACTTCTGATTGCATAGCAATATAGGCGTATCCTTGAGTGCAGAACACTGAAGGATAACGGTCATTGAGCGGGTTATTTGTTGACCAGCCATAGAAATTGCCTGAACCATTCAAGGTATCAAGATACCAGACCACATCCCAGTCACTGCCTGCGGCATCATAGTATTCAATAGCATGAATGAGAATCGTATCAGAACCAGGCACATCAAGACCAATTGATGTCATTCCTGGATTTCCACCTGGTGGTCTGAATGTGAAAACCCACCAGTTAGTACTATCATAGGAAAAGACACAAAAAACACTGTCATTACTACCAGTGCGGTCAACTGTATACTGGGCAAAGAGTAATTGATTTCCATTTCCCCAGCTAACACACTCAGGATAGAAGCGGTATGGAATGTTGAAAAGCAGAAATCCCTTTAAACTATCCGGATTGTTGTAACCATAAACAGACGAACGCATCCAGCACGGAACATTAGTGTAACCTCCCCCATTGAGCGTCCCCCACAACCAGATTTTCCCATCATTAGTTAATGTAATTTCCGGATTGAATTCAGAATACGCTGTGTTATTCACACGATATACACGATTATCCCATGTCATTCCTCCATCAGTAGAACTCGCCAGACCAAAGCCTGCACATGCTGGACTTGCATTCCAGAGTGTGGTATATGCCACATAGATTCTGCCGTCAGGTCCAACAGCCATTGAAAGGGTGTTGTCGTTTCTGTCATACACATCCGGAACCTGCACATTAGCACTCCATGGTGGGTCGCGATATGCTAACCATGGTGGATTAGTTGATGCCTCAGTGCGTATGCACTCAACTTCCACTTCTAGTTTAACAGGCTGTATTGGTTCAATCTTGACATTAATTGCAGGAGCAGGAACAATTCCCAGATTACCCGCAAAGCAAATACCAGCCACACCTGCTATACATAGCGTTAAGATTTTCATACTGCCTCCCTTTCTTTAATTATAATCGCGAAGGAAAAAAAGTCAAGTGTTCGCCTGTCCGAGAAGCTTTATCCTCTCCCCGCTGTTGCGGGGAGAGGGCAAGGGTGAGGGGAATATCGCTGTGCTTGCTGATGATAAAACCAGATGAACCAAATAAACCAAAGAAACTAAATAAACCAGAAAGGACTTTCTCAGGAGCAGGGAATTTATTCCCGTGAAGAATATAATCCTGTTATCCCAATCCCCTGATATCCTGATATCCCTTGATATCCGCCGCTATCCCCTGATATCTCACCATTATCTGCCCACATTGCATTATTTATGTGCCATAAATGGCACCGCTACGCAATTATGTATTTTACCAATTCGGCTTTCGCTTTTCCAGAAATGCCTTCATTCCTTCTCTTGCTTCTTCAGTTGAAAAGAGAATACTAAATGCCTCCATTTCATAGGAATTTGCAGTCTGAAGGTTGGAATCAATTCCTCTATTTAGAACTGTCTTTGCAATCCTTACTGCATTAGGACCAGCATTCTCAATGATTTTTCGTGCGACATTTTTAGCCTCTTCAAGCAAATTATCAGCAGAAACAACCTTATTAACAAGTCCGATTCTAAATGCCTCCTGGGCATCAATTATATCGCCTGTGAATATCAGTTCTTTGGCAATACCCAGTCCAACCAGCCGTGCCAGTCTCTGTGTTCCTGCATGTCCGGGTATCAAACCAAGTTTTACCTCTGGTTGACCGAATTTTGCCTTTTCTGAGGCAATTCTGATATCACATGCCATTGCTATTTCGCAACCAGACCCGAGTGCGTAACCATTTACTGCTGCAATCACGGGCTTGTTCATATTCTCAATAAAAGATAATACCCTCTGCCCTATCTGGCTATATTCCCTTGCACCAAGCGAATCCATCTGGGCAAGCCTTGAGATATCAGAACCTGAAACAAATGATTTTCCTTCACCAGTTATAATAACAACCCTTACATCTTTATTATCATTGAACTCATGCATTGCTGATTCAATCTCAAGGATTGTTTCAACATTAACCGCATTCAACACTTCGGGTCTATTTACCTTCAGGATTGCAATTTTATCTGCAATCTCAACAATAATATTCTTATATCCCATTTTTCCTCCTTGCTAAATCACATTCACACAAGTAAGACACCCATTCTATTTTTACTCAGACCACATTCCGTCATTCTGGTAATTCTCGGAATGACGGATTACCATTTCTTGAAGCGCATTTTTACAGCATAGTATTCTAACGCCTTTAAGATCTTCAGAATAGACAAATCCTTCAAGTAGTAAATCTTGTTTTTCTTGTTAGTATCATATCTGACAAGATCCACTTGCCTGAGATTTCTCAAGGTATCAGAGATTGTCTTTAATGAAACACCAATTTTTTCAGACAACTCAGTGGGTGTCTTCATACCTGTTTTGAGTACTTTGATGATCTGATACGCTGTAGGATTACCTAAAACACGGCAGAACCTGGAAGCCCGATAATCGGTTTCTGGCATTCTTCTTCGTGCCATAACTCATTATAATTACTTTATTTCTGTTGTCAATATCACTCCGTCATTTTCGCAATTCTCGGAATGACAGAATGAAATCTATAAGTAATTTGCGGTGTAGTAATGCTATTGAAAGTGTGCTATTGTAAAGAAGAAGAATTCAGACTTTGAACCTAACTAATCAGTAGTTAGGTTTTTGTTCTTTATCTGCCTTTGATTTCAACGATATCCAGAATCCAGGGAAAAGGTCAATTGCGAGATAGAATCCTTGACGCTTGATCTGCCAGTCAACAAAACCTTCGTCCTCAACATCAAAGAATAGACGACTGTCAGTCCTGATTGCATTATAACCAAAGCGCAGGCTGAACAGGTAGTAAGTAAAACCTGCTCCAATATCAATCAGCATACCCCGTTGAAAACCCCAGGCACTGAAACCAGCATACAATTGCATAATCATCGGTGTAACATCACCGGTCTTCCTATGAGAACCAAATGGCACACAGTAGATATATGCAGGCGCAATGAATGCAGCCATTTCTATACTATCACCATCAAAAGTGCCGTTGTTATAAAACCGGATACCTTTGGTTCCCATTCCAAAATTATTGAAGATAAATGCCAGTTCAAGTCCCCGAAAATCAAATTGCCTTTTTATGACAAGACTGCCATTTGCAAGACTGAAATAACCGCGCACTGTAGTTTTGTATTTTTCAGCATATAGAGAACTACTGCAGATAATCAGAACCAAAGTCAGAATAGATATTCTTCCTAGCATTTTTCCTCCAATCTGGTAATGGTTAAGTTTTTCCCAAAAAGCATTAATATTCACTTCCCCTCACCCTTACCCTCTCCCTCAAGGAGAGAGGGACAGTTTCGGGAAAAACTTACTGTTGCCACATTCGTTGGCATGTTTCAGTTCCCAGGTATTTCTGGCATCAAAAATAGGTCTTTTGGTTCCACAAATCCTCTGCCTTCTAATACATCAATAAAGTTCTGTGTTTCAGTTCGCAGGGCTGGATAACTGGATTTCAAGTATTTTTGAACCAGCATTGTGAGATGTTTTTTCATATCTTCGGTTTTTTCTGACCTGTCTAACTTCTGATAAGTTTTGCACATTGCTTTTATAATAGTTGTCCTTTTTCCATCATCACTTGTCTTTTTCAATTCTGCTTTTAATCCATCTATTGCATTTTCCCCCAGGTTTGAAATCCCTTCAATTGCAGCAACTTTTACAAGATAGGACGAATCATATATTTGATTGAGCAATATCGGCAACCCGAGAGTATCTTTTATGTTCTGCAATGCCTCGGCAATACGCAATCTCATACGTTCATTCTTGTGATTGCAGTACTGCACAAAAACAGGTATTGCCAGAGTGTCTTTCAGTTTACCGAGTGTGTAAATCAAAACAGCAGCCACTTTATCATCTGGTTTTTTCTCAAGCATTAGCCTCAAAGTATCCTTTGCTCTGTAGTATTCTAATTGTCCAAAAAGATAAATTGAATTCCTGACAATTGTGTCATTCTCTGAATATAGACCCTGATAGAGATAATAGGCTGAAGTATCCTTGAATGCCTTGAATACTTCTTCAATCGCACGCAATTTTAGACCATCAAATGTCCTCATTTCATAATTGAAGATATACTCAACTGCCCGCGCACCAAAATCATTTATCAGAATTCTTCTTCCAGTTCGTACTCTGGCAATATCTGCACGCACTTCCCAGAGTGAACCATAATAGAACAACTTTGCCATTTTTGCAGAATCTGATTGCATTGTATCAAGTTCTGGAAATGCTGTAATGGTATCCTGCCATTCTTCCTTTTTCGGTTCTACTGCCTCAAGATCCATTCCCAGGGCATAAGTACCTGAATTCCATATATGATTATTTCTGCCCTTATCTTTTTCTGCATACCGGTCATCACCCTGAAGGTCAATAAAAATTCCGATGCCACCTGTCCCCCTTGACCAATTAGCACCACCCTGACTCATTCCTTCCCTTGAACAATAGTCATCATTACCCCTTGTATCTATAAATATACCAACTGAATTTGTCAAACCGATACCCTGTCCACCTGAAGCATAATATACATCATCGCCATCTTTATCCAGAAGCCAGCCCACTGCCACATCGTGTCCTTCGCCCTGGGATGGTCCAAACCTGCTGAAGTAATGGTCATCGCCTTCCAGATCCAGAAGTCCACCTACTGACAGATGGATTCCTGCACCCTGTGAATACTGGGCTGCTGTATACAGATCATTACCCTGTTCATCAAGAAGCATACCAAGCGCAAACCAGTAGGATGTTGCCTGGGCATAGACCTCACCAACATACTTATCATTACCACTACAATCATAAAGAAATCCAATGCCACCAGATGCCACATCACGCCAGCCAAATCCAAATCCCTGGGCAAATGAACGATACTGGTCAGGGTCAAGGGGCATATGCAGATATTCACCACCCGCATAATACAAATCATCACCATCACTGTCATACAAAAGACCATAAGCCCAGACACCACCCATACCCTGTGTCCAGGCAAAAGAATGATATGTATCATCGCCTTCATAATCAACAAGAATGCCTGAACCAAAATTTCCTGCACCCTGTGTGAAATAGCCATCGCGATAAAAATCTATCCCTTTTTCGTCAATCAACATACCAATACCAAAAAGCCCGGCACCATGGCTGATATGAAAGGCATCATAAAAATCATTGCCCTCCAGATCCCATAATAGCGAAACGCCAAACACTGCACCTGCCTGATTTACGAGTTTGTCCTTATTGCGGTAAACATCATCTCCAGAAAGGTCAATAACAAAACTTATTGCAGTGCCAAGTCTACCAATAGCACCTGCACACCTCCCCTCATAAATATCATTACCACCAATATCAATGATGACTGCAAAATCTTTTGTATAGGTGTTTGCCTCAGGACCACCAATCACTGCTTTTGAACCATCAGGCAAATCAAAGATATCATATATCTTACCTGTAACGCCATCTGTTTCTTTTGTTGCAGGAATACCCTTTGCGGCATACTCATGCGCAAGACTGAGAATAAGCTCACAGCCTTTTGTGAGTGTTGTGCCTGCATTATACAGTTCATAGATATCAATCTTTTTTGCCAGATTCAAAACCGAGAGTGTTTTCAGTGTATATCCTGTATCTCTTTCTACACCAAATTCCCTGTGCAATACACCAGCATATCCGCGTGCGAGCGAATCAGCCTCATCTGCCCAGAGTGACGGTGCAGTGTAAATAAGGCTATCCATTTCAGCAGGATTGAGCTTAATAAAAGCATTATCAAGATGCTTTTTTGTAAGGTTATAGGTCTCCTTGATAAGCGGAATAAAATCACTACCCTTGAATTTTTCGTATATAACTTTCTTGCCTGTAATTTCGTTCGCGCAAAAAGTAATATAATCTGAAATCTGTTTTGCTTCTTTGATTCTCCTGCCTGAATAAAGGATATAATCTGGCACCGATAGAGGATGATTCATAAGTTCAGTGATGATGGCAAGCCTGAAACTGTCCTTTATCCAGTGTTTGTCGTATTCAAGATCAATTCTGGAAAGATTGAGAATCTGCAGGCATTCATCAAGATATCTTCGTTCAACCTGCCACAGGGTATCTAACTTCTGCCACAAAAATGCGGAAATCAATAACAGTCCAACCATACTACCTCCCTATCTACGAGTTTTATACAGCTGCTTTGTCTCACTTTAAGGTTGCTATCCAGTCACCAATGAAATGGGTAATTATGACAACGACTATTGTAATAAGAAGATGTTCACCTGCAACCTGATATGGGTTTACATTCTGTTCTTTTCCCATGCGAAAACTGAAGAATGTAATCAGTGATAGTCCCCAGATTATGCTTACAATTATTGCAGTAGACAATTGAAACAAAAAAACCGGGATAAGAAATGTCAGGGCAAAGATGAATTTTGCAAGAAAGGTCATTATTGTTGATTCCCAGATTTCCCTTGTGCTATGCTTATTCTCTGATTCTTCTGACATGTGAATGCCGAGTGCATCAGAGAATGCATCGGCAATGGCAATCGTAAGAATGCCACCAATCACCACAATTCTGGAATGTGTCCCTGAATGCAAGCCAACAATCAAACCCAGCGTTGTGATAATACCTGAGGTAGAGCCAAAACTGAATCCGGTTTTCAGTGAAAGAGTGTACACTCACCACCACCCATCTCTTTCCTTCTCTTATTACCTTATGTCCTTCAGCCTCAAGCAGTTTTTTTTGGTTTTCAACTCCGCCCCACCTGCCTACCATTTTACCTTTTATCTCTACAACTTTTGGTAGGTCCTTACTATCCATTAACTTCTCCTGCCAGGATTTTTTTGTCTTGCTTTTCACTCTGCCTCCCTGTAAATTATTTAACTAATATCATAAAATTTAGCCCTCTTTAGCCCTTTATCGCCCTTTTTAGCCTTCTTTAGCCCTTTTATTTCACACTTCAATTCCAAAAACCTTTCGCATTACCAGACCAATCAAAAAATTAATTATGGCAACACCAAGACTTATTCCTGCCATTTCAAGAAACCTGTTCTTGAACTTCATGTCTTTGGCGACAGCAACATAGTAGTTGAAGAAAAATATCAGAAGCAAGACCGTAATAATTGTCAGTGATAGGCATACGAAAATGTTCTGTATCAAGAAATAAGGCAGAACGAGTATGGTTATTGTTCCTATGTAAGCACCACCAGTATAAAGACCTGCTTTCATTGGCACTTTTTCTGTATTCTCTTCTTTTGCAGAGAGATAAGACGAAGCTCCCATTGATAGTGCACCGGCAATTCCCGTGATCAGACCAACAATACCAACAATCTGTGCTCTCTGGAGTGCAAGCGAAAATCCGACCAGTGCACCGCTTATCTCAACCAGGGCATCATTCAATCCCAGGATTACTGAACTCACATATTGCAATCTTTCTTCTTGAATCAAGGTAATTAACTCGTTTTCGTGTCTATTTTCTTCACTGATGACTTCATCTATTTCCGGTGCAATAGTTTTTATTCTATCGTATGCCTTCTGCGCCAGGTCTTCACCTTTTTCCATAAGTTTCAAGCCAAAGTTTAAACCAAAAACAGAAGAAACAAATACATAAAAGGCTATTTTGAAACTGTCAGGAGCGAGCTCCTTGTGGCTCAGTTTCTTAAAGAAATCATAATGAGCAAGTTCTTCATTCGCAATGCGATTCAGAATTTTTGAATGCTCAGAATTCTTTGTATGCTGCGCAAGTTTCTTGTAAATGTGATATTCTGTCAATTCAGCCTGCTGACTTTTAAGTATTGTGTTTGTGAAGTCGGCAGAAGGTGTTTCCATTACATCATTATATAGATTTTCAGAAGACTTTCAAGTTCTCGATTTAGATCAAAAATAATCTTACTGATTCCCAAAACATACAGGGCAAACCTGCAGAGAATGCACTTTGATGTCATTCTGTAGCATCCAACCCTGTTGTGCATCAGGTATTCTTCAGTCAAACGAAGATTAATCGTCCATCTAAAGAAGGTCGGTCCGAGACTCGAAAGAGATGCTGAAATAAATTCAGCATGACAGGCTCTTTGCAGGGCTAAAGCCCTGCCCTACTTGTAATTATAAAATAACTACACGCTTGAATGTCTGAAAAGTTTTCGGCACATAGACTATTTTTCTTTTAATTCTGATGTGCAGTTCGGACAGCGTAAAGCCTTAATGGGGATGGCTGTAAAACAAAACGGACATTCTTTTGTTGTTGGTGCTGGTGGCGGAACTGGTTTGGGTGCGGTCCAGCGGTTGACCTGCCTGATCATTATGAATAATGCAAAAGCAACAATTATGAAATTTATGATTGCATTGATAAAGATGCCGTAGTTTATTGTTGGAATGCCCGCTTTTTTTGCCTCGGCAATGCTTGCAATGGGTTGACCTGACAGATTGATAAATAAATTAGAAAAATCTACTTTGTTTAACAACAACCCAATCGGCGGCATAATAATATCATTAACAAGCGAACTGACAATGGCACCAAACGCACCGCCCATAATAAAGCCAACTGCGAGGTCAATTACATTGCCGCGCATTGCAAATTTCTTGAATTCTGCAAACATATAACCTCCTTTTATTATACTACAAAAAGGGGAGGCTTATGCCTCCCCTTAATGAAGATCTCTATTTGTGTTTACTTCACAATCACGAATTCAACCCTGCGATTCTTCGCCATATTCTCTGGAGTAGTATTTGGAGCAACAGGTTTGCTCTCACCAAATCCCTTTGAAACCAGTCGGTCAGCATCAAGCTTATGTTTGGTCACGAGATAATCTTTCACTGCATCTGCCCTATCCTGCGAGAGTTTCAGATTATAACTGTCAGCACCTCTGCTGTCAGTATGACCCTGTATTTCAATCCTCGTTGTTGCACTACCTGAAAGAATCTTGGTAATTGTCTTTGCTGCATCATCAAGAACCGGATAAGACTCGGGTTTGATTTCAGATTTTGCGGTCTCAAAGTAGACTTCAGGTAACACAATCTTGAATTCTTTTTTCACAAGCGGTATCTCAAGTTCAGTTTTTGTCCCTGCTTCTATCTTCACAATTCTCTCATACGGTATGTAGTTTTCATCCGCTGCAACTGCCTTAATTGCATAACTACCTGCTTTGAGTGTGCGGGTTAATGTTGCAGTAACTTCTTCAATCTCCTCACCGATTGTGACTTTTGCAACCATTGGTTGTTTTGTTGCAAGATCAATTACATTAATTGTGAGTTCACCTTCTGTAGGTATCGGCTTTAACCTTAGACTAAGAGGAATTCTTTCTCCGGCACTGACGAGTATTTCAACAGCATCATCATAAAATCCTTCATGCGCCGCAACAATGCGGTAATTGCCTTCTTCAACAGTTGAAAAGTCAAACTGGCCAAGATTGTTTGCTACAATGGATTTTACCAGAGAACCATCACGATAAAAAGAAACATTTGCAGTAAGGGGATCTCCGGTTTGGTCGTTTACAACTGTGCCGGCAATAACCGCTGCTTTCGGGCCCTCGGGTTTGAAATCAACGCAATATGAGAAGCCGAGAATCCCTGCCCAGGCTGGTGCCGCGCCCCAGCCTGTTGTGATATTTGTGCTGTCAGTGAGTGGTGTTGGGAATGGACGATCATTTAAACCTTCCCACGCCCTGACATCAAGTGCCAGATTAATACTAAATCTTCCCGGCCTGAAACTGATCCCGGGTGTATAATAGACTTCATTGGCACCAAAAATCTCATCATCGTCTATGAATGTAAAGAATTGGTCCTCGCCACTGTAATCAATACCGCCCACTTCAATAAAAGGTGTAATCTTACCGAGATTCCAGCTTAATGCAGCACGATAAATTGTGTAGTTATTTCGCCAGCCCATTTCGTCATCGTTTTTGTTTCTGTCAATATAGCCGCCATTCAAATCAAGTGTCATCAATTTGGATTTGAAACTTATGCCCATCAATCCACCGTAGTCAATTGCGCCGCTGGAGAAATATCTGAACACGCCGCCATCATTACCATATGCATCACCAAAGATTGGATAGTTCTTCTGTGTGAAGGTTGTGCTACGGTCTGAACCTGTGTTCAATGAGATCATCGGACCAATTGACCAGGCAAAATTCTCAGTACCCAGACTGAGTTTCAATGCCATCTTTGTATCACCCCAGCCCATGCTTGCACGATTGTATTCGCTGTCAGTATAATTTACACCATCGCCGTGAAATGAACTTGAGATGTTCAGAGCAAGATTGTCTGTGATTGCATAGCCGAGTCCAAAGAACATATCGCCACCACCATGTGTTGCTTCACCAGTAGAATCTCCAACAATCGCTGCATCTCGTGTTTCAGAAAAACCACGCAGAAACCAACCCACATGAAAATGCCCTGCTCCACCATTCCAGGCAGACTCAGTGCGGAACAGACCATAAGCACCCTGGTTATTAGAATAACCTGCACACAGCGTAACTATTGTGCACAGTATCATAAGGTTACGTATCATAAGACCTCCTTTCGCAACCCTGACATAATGTTTACCTTTTCAATTCTAATTATAGCCTAAAAAGACCAGATGTAAATAGAAAGTTCACGATTGGGGTCAAATCTTCACAATTCACAATTATGATATGCAAGAAATGGTTTTGTTTCTTTCAAAAAAAGCAACAGCTTAGATTGTGAATTGTGAAGATTTGACCCCATTAATTAGATTAAATGCAGTTCTTTTTTCTTCCTGTGTATTTCAGGCAATAATCTACGAAATCGTTCTTTTGTTGTCAGAATCCAATCTTTGAAATGCTCTTCCATTTTCAGCTTTGTCCAGCGGTGCTCATTCAAATCCTTTGCCTCAAAATAGTAGCCCTTTTCGGTTAGTCTTGCTGGTGTCAGGCAAACTGGACAGCGGTATGTTTCTTTGTCTATCTTCTGGAATAGGTTGCAGTAATCTACAGGACAGTAACTTGAAATGCCAGAAACATAGGGTTTCGGCTCAAATGAAAACAATTTATCTATTGATTTTTCAAGAATTTCAATATTTCGCTCAAGTAAAACTTCACCCTGTCCTGCTCCGAAAAGCATCCTGCAATCAACAATCCTGCAACCAAGAGCAAGTAAAACCATATTCATCATTGGTAACTGAAACTGACTCCAATCAATGGGTGAAGCAATACCTATGCTTAACGCCGGAGCTTCGTTCCTATTCCTTATGAGCGGATATAGGCATAAGAATCTATCAAGGAATAATTTCAACTTTCCAGGGATTGTCAGCACATAAGTTGGTGCTAATAATAGAAGTCCATCTGCGCCAATAATCCTGTCAGCAAGCTTATACAGGTCATCTTCTAATTTGCATTTCATGCTCTTGAAAATACATGACATACAACCCTGACATTGCTTTATTTCATAGTCTTTGAGATAGACGATTGTAGATTCGTTATTCCTCTCCTTGATATATGTATCGGCATATCTTGCGAGTAAATCGCAATTTCCATTTTTCCGTTCTGAGGCAACAATGATAACTACTTTCATTTATCCTTTCTCACTGCATAGAAAAATGGAGAAAAATAACTATCCCACAATTCATCAGAAGAGCCGTATTGATTTTCAAAATAGAAGTAATCAACAAGCACCTCTCTCAGACGTAATATTTCCTTCAATCTCTTCTTGTTTTTTTCATCAGCCACAGTAAGGTCAATGAGTTCCAGAGCCCTTTCAATTGCTTTCACACTGTAGTCGTAGTTCTTTTTTCTCCATGATATTGCCCGCATAACCTCACTTCCTATGTGTGCCATCTGCTCAAGAAATGGAATCTGAAACCACCTGCCCTGTGCAAGTTCTTTATGCTGGTAGGTCATCGCACAATCAATTTGTTTACAACTGCTATTATCCTTTCTCTGATTGCCGGATTATCAACACCACGCGTTCTATTTCCCTGTGATGGTCTGAGATTTATCATTGAATCAAACTCAATAAAACTTTCTTCATCAGCATCAGGATAGATATTTATGCCCCATAGATTCTTTTGTTCAGAACCCTGTTCAATGAGTGCTGCTTCTTCATCAGAATGGAGTTCAGCGCCGAGAGCAATAATCCCTTTTTCAATATCAACCACTGCCTTCACAAGATCTTCAAATGTATCATGCGCGATCTTCTTGATTTTATCAATACCGACTTTTTCACTGATTATGAGCATCAACGTAAATTGTCAACTCGCTGGTTCAACTACCTGCCCGAAGAAGAGAATATTTCCAGTTGCTTTTTCCTGAATTACAAAAACAAAGGGATGATCCGCACGAAATACAGGAATTCTTGGTCCCACCGAAGTTATTCCCACGACCACACCCGTTGCTGCAGCAGCCTCTGTTCCTTCTTCATTGACATCAACAAATGCCTGATGAACCACTGACTGTACATAGAGATTCTGCGTCCCATCAATACCCGAAAAATCGCAGTGTGGAGAGAAGGCATTGGGCATGCCAAGTTGTGCAAGATTTACTGTCAAATCATATTTTGTAGTAAAGGAAAACCTGGGTAAAAACACTTCAACCCTTTGTTCAGATAGCAAACTTTTCCATTCTGCAAACTTTTCTACGGTTAGATTATTTTTCAAATAATCAAGAGACCTTTCACGGGGTAATAGTATAATCATTGATAGTTCGTCACCTTCATAAGGTAATTCAAGTAACTGCAAATCTTCGGTTTCAGCATAGTGAAATATTGCCTCAGGATCAACCCTTCTCATCATAGGCACTCTAACTGACCTTGTATCATTCACCCAGAAGTCTTCTTCCATTGTAAGTTTCTTATCAAATTGTTTAACCCAGGTGCCTTTGAAATAAATCGCATTGGTAATAACCAATCTTGATTGTGGACTCAGTGAGCCTGGTGGTAACAGGTCCTTTATCTTGTTATTGGTCTTCTCTTCAACCCATTTATTAATGGTCTTTCGTGCCTGCTCTACTGCACCAATAAAATCAAGATTTGTTGCATATCCACTGTAGTAGGTTTCTATGGTCTTCAAATACTGGGCAAGAATAGAATAATCCTTTTGAATCCATAGTGCATTGGCAATACTCAATTTGTATTTTGCACCTTTTTTGTTCAATTGTTGATACAATGCCTTAAATGACTCGTGACGGATTCTGGCATCAACCGGAAATTGGAATACATCTTCAATTTCTTTGGCAACCCATCCTCTTGCGCCTTCATAAAGCATTGCCAGCGCCATTGATATGCTGAATGGTGAATAGAATATGTTACCTGATTCTTTTTCTGCAAGGTTTTTGTAGAGATTAAAGCAAAAACGATTATTCCCTGCGACAATGGTTTTAGTAATAGATTCATCTATCTGCGGAGTCTGCACCTTACCTCCCATTGCAAAAAATAGATTATACAGAACAATAATACCTATTAGCGCTCTTTTAGCCATTTGACCTCCTTCAGTCCAGATTCTATTATCCTTATTTTTGCTGTGGTGTCAATATGGTGAAAAAGCAGGAAATGCAGAAACATTCCTGTGGTACTTAGAGGAGTGTGGTGGGCTTGTGGATGTATGGGCTGGAATTGGATTCCTGCTTGCGCAGGAATGACAGGAGAGAAAGCAGAAATGAAAGGAAGGAAAGCAGGAATGACACAAGCAGTTGTAGGGCGGTCCGCCAAATAGAGGGGCGGAGAAACGGAGAGGAGAATCGCGAATTGCGGATTGCGGATTTCGGATTGAGAAAAGTTGAAAGAAAGAGATGCTGAAACAAGTTCAGCATGACCCAAGGAAGGGGGATGGGGAATTGCAGATTGAAAAACAGAGGGAAACGGAGTATCGGAGAGACGGGGGGTGGGCAAGTATGAGACCCTGAAATGAATTCAGGGTGACCCTGACTGGAAAACAAACTAAGGAAACCAAAGAGACTAAAGAAACCAGATAAGTAATCAGTATTCCAGTAGGCAGTAATCCAGTAAAATGACATATTAAATTCGAAATCCGAATATCGAAATCCGAAACAAATTCAAAATTCAAAACAAACCAAAGAAACCAAATAGACTAGAGAAACTAAATAGACCAGAAAAACCAGATTATTGGACAGAGAATCGGGAAGTTATGGTCAGGCGATGACGACTTTGTTTCTGCCGGTCATCTTGCCCTGATACATTGCTTTGTCTGCCCGACCAATCAGGTCATCACGCGAGAGCGCATCTTCAGGAAATGTCGCAACGCCCAGCGTGACTGTAACATTAAATGTTCTATCTTCTGGCGCCTGAAAAGGCTTTTCTTCAATAACTTTTCTTATACGCTCAGCAATTATTGCCGCAGTCGGTTTGTCTGTATCAGGCAGGATAATAATATATTCATCACCACCATAACGCACGGCAATATCTTTTTCCCTGATAACTCCTTTTACTCTTTCACCAATCAATCTCAAGGTCTCGCTTCCCACAAGATGCCCATAGTTGTCATCAACCAGTTTGAAGAAATCAACATCAAAAAAGATTAATGAAATCTTTGCCCGGGTCGGTAATCTTTCCCTTATCAATTCAGTAAGAATTTGATTGCAGTAGCGTGTGTTATACAATTTTGTCAGGTCATCAGTCAAACTCGTCTCTTCCATTTTGCGGTATATCTGGGCATTAATCAGGGCAATGGTTACATGCTGAACAAGGTTTTCAAAAATTTCCAGGTCATCATTGGTAAAGGGTTCGCCACCAATCTTGTTGACAACCTCCACCACACCAATGATTTCATCACGGCTCTTCATTGGCACACAGAGAATTGATTTGGTCGTAAACTTTGTCTTTTTATCAACTCCATCATAAAATCTCTGGTCTTTTGATACATCTTCAACAATCAAAGACTTACCATTTCTCGCCACCCAGCCTGCCACTCCCTGGTCAATTTTCAGTCTAATGCCAATAAGTTTCTGGCCGGCTTCACCAGCCGCTGCTTCAAAAACCAGTTCCTGTTTTTCACTATCAAGGAGTAGTATTGACCAGCCTTCAGCCTTGATAAAATCAGCGGTTTTCTCCATAATAATCTTCAAAATTTCCTTTGGTTTCAAAGAAGAATTAATCGCCCGCACAATCTCATTCAGTGTTTCCATTTCCTTGACTTTTCTTTTTAATGAATCCACAGTCTTGAGGTTAAAAAGGTATTGTTCCCTTCGCTTGATCGCCTTATCCATGATTTTCTTAAATTCAGTTGAATTTACGGGTGTTCTAATAACACCAATCGTATCAGGCATAATTATTCTTTCATAAGCAATCTTTTCCTTGGCAGAAGCAGTAATTATCACCGGAATACCGAGATTTAGTTTATCAAGTTCCCTGATTACTTTATCTGCAGCCGCATGAAGCACAACAATATCTGTCTTTTGTTTTTTTATTTCGGGAATAATGCTTGAAGATTTTGAAACAGCAATAACATCAAGTTTTAATTTCTGGAGCAATTTTGTTAACTGTTCCTTCTTAGATTGCGGCGGTTGATATATCAGAACTTTCATTGTAGTGGAATGACTTCATAGAATGTCTTTGACTTTTTCTTTTCTTCATTGTAGATATCGCCTGCATCATCAATCACAAAATTCCCCGCCTTTATTTCGCACAAAGCCTTTTTCTTATCAAGTTCCTCAAGGATGTGCACACCCCTTGGTGTAATGGAGACTTTGTGCTCAGGATAAACATAACCATGAGGCAATTTTCTCACATCTTCAAGGATTCTCAGGTATTTGTCAAAAGCCGCTTCTTCAATGGGAAATTCAAAATTTTCAGTATTGAGCATAAAATTGATGAATGTTGGCAGGTCACAGATAATCACTGAACGGCCGGGCTGTCTTTCCATTGAGTATAAGTGTGCATCGGCAAGTATTGGTCCAACAAGGTCCGGGTCACCAAATGAGTTTGCCGATAGCACAACATCTTTTTCAGGGCTGCCCGAGGCAATGCCGACTCCAATCCGGAACAGGCTTTTGAATTCCGGAGGCAGTAAGGCATAAGTTACACCATCAACCTCCATTGTTCGTTCAGCGACTGTGGCAAACCAATCACGATAGTGCATAAAATTTGCCCGGATAAATTCTTCAGCTTTGATCACCATATCCCGCGCGCAGAGCACTGCCCGCTTTGCCGCATCAAGTGCTGGTATCAATTCCAGTTCTGCACCAGAAAAGATTGAATAGCGAAGGTTGATACCTTTACCTGTGGTAGACTCAGTATACAGATGATTATACAGACTTTCTGAATTATCGGCAAACCATATAATACCGCCATCACCGGTATCTTTGAGCAAAAAACCTCCATAGTTTTTGCCAATCGCGGACATTTCTCTGGCAAATTTGTATTTTATCCGTTGTTCTTTCAAGGCGTTGTGCAATTTAATACCCATATAAGATGAACCTCTAATATCATACACCAGAACCGAGATTGTTTTGCGATATTGCTCAATGAATTTCTTTATTTCCTCAGACGGCATTTCGGTTTTCTTCCGGATATTAAGAATTTCTTTTCCCTCAAGATGGAAGTAACAAAAGTTGGCAATATCTTTTATAACTTTTTTTGATTCCTTGTTTGAAGGCGGCAGACAATTTATAATCTCATAAAGGCAATTGCTGATATGAACTGGCATCAGTGTTTTTTTCATAAATGAATCATAAGCATTCAATACTGCACGGTAGTCAAGGTCAACGCCCAACAATGCCTTTTTTTCAAAGGTTTTTAACAGCACCACATCACGGCTCTTTTGCTTATGCAATTCCTCAAAACGAACCATAATATTGCGTGCAAAAAGTTTCTCTTCGGGTGGTAGCAAATTGCCAAACTTGTGGCAGAACAGGTATTCCTCATATAATTCACTGAGCGGCTTTTTTCTATCAACTTTTTTTCTCTCAAGCACTGACTGCAGTTCTCCTTCTTTGAGAAATTTTTGCAGTTCCAGTCGCCGGCGCTCATAATCCTTGAGGTGGTAAATATTACCCAGAAACAACCGTTCCAATCTTGAAAACAGATTTGAAGTTTTCTGAGTAATCGTCTCAATATCTGCTCCCTTTGCCACAAGATTATCAAGAATATCTTTTAACCCGGCATTGGTTTCTGTATAGAGCGCAGCAAGTTGTTCTCTCAGCCGCGCTGAATATTGTTCAATCAGTCTTAACTCCTCAGCAACTCTATCTTTATCATTTTGTAGCATTAAGTCCAATTTCTTTAATATCTTACTCAGGGACGGTTCTGAAAGATAATCAAGATACTTCACAGGTATTTTCTCAAATGCCTCAGAATACCTTTTAAAGGTCATTCGCTCCAGATCCGCAAGAAAATCAGGCAGAATATTTTCCAGCCGGGCATTCATATAGGATTGATGAATTATTAAAAATATCTCACTGGAAAGTGAATATTCCTTCAACTCCTGATTTAATTCATACAAAATTTTGCACGACTTCTGATTTTCAATAAACTGGAGCAATGGTTCAGGACACTTTTCCCTGAGCCCGGCTGGAATTGGTAGTCCCATTTTCTTGTGGCTGATATACAATGCCCATTCATAATTTGTATACTGAGTGATTGGACCACCAATCCACAGATAGAAAAATTGTGGATTTTCAAATATTTTCAATACTTCATTCGGCAAGCCCAGTATTGCCATACCTGTTTTTATATCATCAGCACATTTCTGAAAACCGACCTGATCAATATATCTTTCTTTAAGAAATTCCAGATACCGACTCTGTTCTTCAATAATATTGTGCAGATTAACAATATTTATCTTGTTCATTTTGGCATCTCACCGGACAGTTCAAAAAGAAATTTACCCCTGCCACCTTTTCCATCTTTTATTTCACCGGTTTCATCAATAGCAATATCAGAAACACCGAGTAGAATCTTGAAACTTCCTGGATGGTATATCTCTTCACCCATTTTGGTGGCAAAGATTCTGTATAAATCCAGAATGAAACCCCTGCGGGAAACCTTCTGGTTAATCCAGAATTCCAGTTCCTGTTCAGCATCCATAGATTCTGCAGTAAGTTTGACACCAGTATCACTGAGAAACGAAAACTTATCAACATTCAAGAGCAGATTAAAGACCGTTGCATCATCACAGATAACTGTTGATTTGTCCTTGCTTTTTATCTTGGAATAGAAATTTGACTCCCTTACCAGCATTCCGGTTATGTCAAGGTCACCAAAGGCATTACGGTCAAGGTAGATTTCCTTAGGATATTCACCCGAAGCAATACCCACACCAATCTGAAATATTGATTGATACATTGGTGGCAATGTAGCATAGGTAATGCCCTCAAAGTCAAGTTTCCTGTCTTCTGCCTCCTTAAACCAATCCTTATAGTGAGCAATATTTTCCTGAACAAAATTGAGTGACTCACGCACCATCTCCAGCCCGCAGCGAACCGCATTCAACACACTACCCGGTTGTGGAATTTTTGTCTGCTGATTTTTCAGGTCAGGATTGTTTACTGCAAACAGAATAATACCACCATCGCCCGTATCCTTAATGGGCAAACCGCCATATTTCTCACAAATTACAAGCATTGATTCCTGGAAAAGATTTCTTATTTCACTCTCTTTGAGTGCATTTTGCAATTTTGTACCCATAAATGTTGAACCACGAATATCATAGGTCAGTACCGCAATCAAATTTTTGTAACGGTGAATATTAAGTTCCGGTCCCGGTTCAACTTTTTTTACAGTCCTGACTTCCTTCTCAACAAAAGCGACCTTGCCACGCAACGCTTCTTCAGCAACAAATCTCATGCTTTCGGGCATTGTTGTTCCAGTTGAACGGGGATAGTATTCAACAAGTTCTTCCAGAAGCAATGATTTTAAGAATGGCTCAAGCACTTCATTAATAACAACTTCAAATCTTTTCATTATTTCAGCAGTGTTATACCGCTCTTTCAAAAATCCAGCAATACGCATTTCATTGAGCAGATTCAAATATTCTTTGTTGCCCTTTATTTCAGGCAGAGATTCTTTGATCAAATTCTGCAAAGTCTCATCATCAATGGTTTTTCTTTCGCCCACAAAAAAGAGCAAATATGGGTCCCATTCGTGTTTAACAATAAACCGCGAGAAATCGGCAGGCTTTAACTTCAGTATTCCTTCCATTTCTGTTTCCTGCTTCTGGTATTCCTCATTTTCAAGGCGCAGTCGCCTCATATCATAACCATGTGAAATCAGACTGCGTCTAAGTTTTTTCAGACTTATATCAAGCGCTTCCTCAGTAGAAAAATTACTCGCACTGCGTACCAGTTCTTCGCCGAGCACACGATTTATCTCCACAATTTCATTCTCAATTTTATGCAACTGATTTTCAACTGCAGTTCTTTTCTTTTTTATCTCTTCATAAAACTCATGAGCAGCATGCTGGATGACAGTGAAAACCCTAAGCATACCTTCTTCATCCGGAAAGAAAAAATGCTCATTCATTATCTCCATTATCTTTTCTTTGCTGAATGACTTACCAAGCGATTTTATTGAATCAATGATGGCACTCAGTTCTTCTGAATAAGTCGTATTAAGCATTACTTTCAGGATTGCTGCAAAGACAGGTTCGGGCAAGCCCTTTTGAAAAATTAACCTCGCCATTATCTTAGTCAGTTCGGTTCGTGAACCTTTTGGATAAAGGGGGATTCTTTCGTAAGAATCAACAATCAACCGGTCATGCACCAGAACGCCTCTTGTGAGTGAACGCCGTATATAGTTAAAAAGCTGGTTGATTACAACGCCAAATCGCTCGGCAATCAATGCCTTCTCATCAATTGTTTTGCCGGCGATTTCCCGTGATAAAATATCTCTTAAAAGTTTCCGATTAACAATTTCAAATATAAAGATTTTATATGGGTCTGCCTGGGTAAATTTTTGATAAATTTCAAATAAAGTACTGCTGTAGCGTTCAAAAAAAGTATCCCATTGACTGATCATTGATTCATCTTTGAGAAAATTCAAATAATTACCAACAAATTCTTCCTGAAGTACAGATATCCTCCTTCCCATAAATACCAGTTCTTTGCCCTCTTTTTCTTCAAAATATTTGAGTATTGGATCATTGTGTGAGATTTTCTTCAAAACCACCAGATATCTCCGATAATTCAAAAGGTCACGATATACCTTGTTAAGTTTTTCGTAATATGGAGTCCGGGTAATCAGGACTTCTTCAAACTCATTTCTTAGCACGGTATTGTTCCCTGGCAAGCAAATGCTCTTTGTAAGTTTTTGAAAAATAATGAAAACCATCGCCCCTGGATACAAAATAGAGATAATTTCCTGGTGCAGGATTGAGTGCTGCTTTTATAGAACCTAACCCGGGAGAACAGATCGGTCCTGGTGGTAAGCCTGCATATAAATAGGTATTATATGGAGAATTGATTTTCAAATCTTTATCCCTGAGATAAGTAATAATGGTATCAGGATTTTTCTGTTTGTAGGCATAAATCACAGTGGCACACGATTCAAGAGGCCGCTTTAATTTTAACCGGTTATAGAAAACCTGCGCGATTAACGGTCTCTCCACATCGTATTTTGCCTCCTTTTCTATGAGTGAGGCAATGATAATAACCTTCTGCAATGAGTCTGCAGGAATGGCAGTGACACTTGTTACCTGTCTGGTGAAATTCTCAACCATCCTGCTTGCAATTCTGTTCATTGATTCATTCTCTTCAAAGGAATATGTATCAGGAAAAAGATAACCCTCAAGGGAAGCAACATGCAAACCAAAATTTTGAATAAAACTCTGGTCATGACATAATTTTACAAACGCACTGCGGTCATCAATCAATTTCTTCTTAAAAAGCAGGTCTGCAACTTCATAGAGGGTAAGTCCTTCAGGAATGGTGACTGTAATATCGCTCCTTACACCATGAATGAGTTTCTGAATCACATAAACGGGGTTTTTGTAAACCAGCAAATGGTATGTTCCTGAACGAATCTGGTTCTCTTTTCCCAGTATTTTAAGCCAGAAGAGAAATTCGGGTACTGCACGGACAACATGATATTCTGAAAGGATTTTTGCCGCCTCTCTTGCTGTAGAATTCTTTGGAATAGTAATGGTCTTTTCACCTAAATTGAACGGTTGAAGCCAGCAGATAAAAACAAACCCGAAGATTATAATCACATAGAGTGCCTTTCGCATATTCTTAGCAGCTTTTGTTACCAACAACTGTAGGTTGCTGTTTTAAATATTCATCAAGGATTAAAGAAGCAGCGATTTCATCAAGATTACCCTGTTTGATACCGTGCTCTTTCAGAAGACTGGCGGCATACTTGCTTGTGAACCGCTCATCCCAGAGTTGAACATTGATATCCAGCGACTTCTGCAATTTCTTAACAAAATTCTTGATTATCCTGGACATATCACTGTCCATACCATTCATTGAAACAGGGTTACCAACAAGCACAAGCCCCACTTGATTTTGCTCAATGATACACTTAAGTCGTTTAATAAGTTCTCGCTGGGAGCAGTAGGTAAGCGTCAAGTAAGGTTGAGGAATAATTCCGAGTGGGTCAGTCAGGGCAATTCCCACGCGCTTTCTGCCGTAATCAATTGCCATAATCTTCATATTTTGAAATTATAATTAATTTTCATTTATTGTCAACAATCATTGACTTAAGGAGATTTTCGGCTATAATAATACCAAGGGGGTATAATGAGAAAAATCCTGAGATTTTCTATTGCTTCTATTCTTCTTTTTGTTTTCTGTGGTGCACCACAGGGTCCTGCTCCAGCTGGTTCGCAACCAGGTGTAAATATTGCGTATAATACGCTTAGTGAGCCTGAAATTCAGCGCTTTTTAAAGGTTTTACCAACATTTATTGATATCGTGGAGAAGGAAGGCAAGGACATCACGCTCAATGCAAAACCCGGTGATATTATGTCTGCTTTTCAGGGAATGAGCCTATTGAACAAACAGATAGCATCACTGGATGCAAAATTGAGTGCGGCAGGCATGGGCTGGAATGAATTCTGGCCTGCGTATGTGAAAACAATGCTCGCCTATGCTGCAGTCCTTCTGGATTCTCTGAAAGTGGAAGCCAATGCTGAAATGGCAAAGAATGAGGCTGAAATCAAAAAAATGGAAGCCAGATTAAATGACCCGAAGGTCTCTGATGCTGAAAAACAAATGATTAAAGCATCAGTTGAGGCAATGAAATCAATGACACAGGCATTCAGTCAACTGGATACAGTTTATGCAAAAGTTCCACAGATCAACAAGGATATTGTGAAGAAACATCTAAATGAAATAAACAATATCCTGGATCGCGATTAACTGATTAATCTGGCTTTTCGAGTGACCTGAGCATTATCCAGGCACTTGTATCATAAGGATTGAATTTCAACCAATCCTGCAAAATTCTTACTGCCGACGAGGTATCTTTCATATCCAGATAAGTAACAATTAACCCCATATAACTGGAGGCATTGCGCGGGTTTATGCGTAATGCCTCCTGAAAATAATCAAGTGCCCTTTTATAATCGCCAGCATTTCTGAATGATTCACCAATCTGGGCATATATCTGAGGTTCTTTAATACTAATTCGCCTGAAATATTCATCTGCTGAATCACTGAGTTGAATCTGGTTGAAAAGCATTCCGAGATTATAATACAATTTCCAGGTTTCCCGATCAAGACACTCCAGCATCAAACTCAAACGCCAGGCATCAAGTGCTCCCTGGATGTCATTATTGTCGCGTAATAAAAAACCAAGGTATATCAAAGCAATCCCATAATTGTAATACAGTCCAATTGTGTTCTGGTCTTTTATGGCTTCATAACCAAAAAACTCATGCTTTTGCCGCTCTTTGAAATTCTTTAAAATCTTTGAAAGCTGCTCGTATTTTGCGGGTGAAAAGAAGCCGGTATAGCGGTATGTTTCATAAAATAACTGCTGAGTTTTTCTGACATCAAGATTCTTCGGAAATGGTATGCTATCACCCACTACCCGATACACAATACCTTCTATCTTGAGATAAGGGTCAAAACCCCTGTAATTATCAGCGTCAACTGTTGAGGAAAAGTAGACAGGCACATTACCCTTATAGCCATTCAGATATTTGTTGCCGAATTCTTCAGGTTTAATAATATAGTCATTACCACTAATGCTTTTGTTGGCATTACTTACCAGAATATCACGGATCATAATATCCTTAACAAACATTATTCTCCTGTCCGGAGTGACAAAATAGCCCTGATTGCACATCTTTTTTATCGTCTCATTATCAAAACTTATTGGCACACCCCAGTATTTTAAGTGCCTGATATACCAGTCCGTATTAATGAGCGAAAGATTTGCTACAATCACATCCCGACGCACACCCAGCACCTCCTGGGCAAACCACAATGGAAATGTATCATTATCACCATTTGTGAATATAATCGCATTGGGTGCACATGACATAAGTAAGTTATAGCCATAATCACGCGGAATAAAATTCCGGTGCCGGCTGACCAGCGAAAAATTGAAAAATACGGGCACAATGGTAAATACCAGCGCACCTGCAGAAATCAGTGCTGCTAAAATCTTTTTTCTAATCTTTTCAAAAATCTCCAGCAGAGCAAATGCAATCAAAAGACCTGTATACAGAAAACCTGTATGAAAGAAATAATCACGCTCACGGACTTCTCTGGGTTGATGCGCCGGGTTAGAGTCAGACGGCGAAAACTTAAGATTCAGGTAACCAACAATACCTGCGGACAGGAAAAAGATAATCAATATAAGTAAAAAGAATATCAATCGCTCTCTTCTATACAAAACATACATACCATAAAAAGTCAGGGAATAGAATACCAGAAGCATTAAGGTTCTCACGATAATATTCAAATGTTCTGGTGCAACCTGCTGGGAAAGATAGCGAATATACAGTGCAATCTGGTGATAAATCCCCTGCAATAAACCAATACCATCAACCTGCGTCTGTCTGGGAATGAGCTTCTGGACACCGTACTGGGAACGATGGAGCACACCAAAAAATGCCGGGAGTGAATACCCGGGTTCGTTCATATTTATCCTGGACGCAATATTTTCACCCTGCAGGTAACGCTCTTTGATATTAGCATTCTGATACATCTCAGTCAGTATCCTTGACCTCAATGGCAGGTATAGTTCAGTGCTCAAACCAATCAAAACAAGTATAACACCTATCCAGAAGAACAAGACATTACCCCTGAATTTCAGGTTGCCAAGCGAAAAGAACATACCCAATCCAATAACAGCAAATATCAGTATCAATGCCGGAGTAAGCAATGTATCCGGTAACAAAAACATATAAGCGAACAAAAAAATTTGAAAAATACCGATCAATAAAAAGAGTTTGTCTTTAATCAGTGCTGGTTTGAAACAATAGATAAATATGTATATGGGAATAAGGCTGAGAAATGGCACCAGATGAATGCCGGTGCCAAGGAATATCAAATAAAATACCAGCAGGAGATAACGATTATCATTCTCACCATTTTTTGTCTTTTCATACCACAATATCACCAGGTAATTGATCAAAACAAATAGAAAACTTGCTGCAGCGTAAACTTCAGTTTCAACAGCATTCTGCCAGACCGTATAGTAGAATGGTACTCCCAGGATTGCAATAAACGTAGACCAGATACCTTTCATGTTTACTCCTGTCCTGGTGAGCGACAGTATCTTGATAATCATAATATAGAGCAGGTAGACTGTACCCAGAGACAAAAAGACTGCAAGCAGATTCATATGCCAGGCAACTTCTTTTGAAATCGGCAGAATTGCTGCAACCAAACCCAGCAGTATTAACCAGACCCTTCCCGTGAATACATACAAAGGAGTTCCTGGTGGATGGGGAATACCCAGTGTGTAGGCTGTGCTTATGAACTCACCGCAATCCCAGAACGAGAGCGTTGGCGCAACCGTGTAGAAATAGAACACGCCTGCGTATAGTAGAATGGCGCCAATGAAAAGGTTCTTAAGGTTACCTTCTGAGATTTTCATTAATGATACTATTTGCTAATGACTCATGTGTTATTCAGACATTACTGATATGATTTATTATTCAACTGTTCTAACCCCTGTCTTATCAGAAGGTAGGTCTTGTTTAATGACTCTGAGAGAACTTTTGTATCACCTATTACAGGCATGAAATTTGTATCACCCTGCCATCGCGGAACAAGATGATAATGCAAGTGGTCAACAAGTCCAGCACCTGCCACCCTGCCCTGATTAATACCGATATTATAACCAGCAGGGCGCATGGATTGATTTATCGCTGCAATTGCACGCGTTAAGAGCCGATGAATATCAATAATTTCTTCGTCATTCAGCAATTCAATAGAACCAACATGCCTTAATGGTGCAATCAACAAATGTCCGTTGTTATAGGGATAGCGATTCATGATTGTAAAACCAGTACCCAGTTTTTCAAGTATGAAAACCTCTTCGTAATTTTTTTTCTTAAGTGCTGCACAGAGAAAACACTCCTGACCAGGATTTCTGATATATTCCATACGCCAGGGCGCCCAGAGTTTTTCCATTCTATCCTATGCGATATTTATTCAACTCTTCATCACCAATGGGTTTGACCTGCAGTTTTCCGTTCTTTTTAGATTTGTAGTGTACTTCTACCTGAGGCTCATTTTTCTTATCACTATACCGTGCAATAATACGGGCTGCAGTCTCAAGAAATTTCTTGTTACCTCGAAGCAATCCATTGGGGCTGCCCGTATCAGGCACAAATAAAAGAAAATCTTTGGAACTGGCTAATTTTTCAATTACCGTATTTTCTTCTTCTTCCCGTCCCACAACCAGTTTGGTTTCTTCATCCATTCTGAAATGACGTCCCACCTTTAATAATGCAACATCGGTTTCAGTCAATTCCTCCTGGCAGCGCATCAAATCTGCCAGTCTACGCGAAAAACCCGCGTCGGTTAATAAACAGCCACCGCTCGGTGTGAAAAATTCAGTAATATTTTTTTCCCGGGCAAGTGCCAGCGCGGCACGTCTTGACCTGCCACGGAAATTGAGCAGATTCTCTCTTTTTATCCAACCCTTTCTTTCGGGAATTGTTTCCGGCAGTAACGCACCAGAGAGTGGTCTTACAACGAGGCCGTCAAGTTCAGCCCTTTTTTCTATTGAAATAATCATCTCCATTCGCTGAGAAAATGGTCTTTGATCAAGAACTTCTCCGGTTACGACAAAATCGGCTTTGATTTCTTTCATATATTCTTTTGCTTTCCTCAGCATTAATATCCGGCAATCAATACAGGGATTCAGATGTTCACCAAATCCATATCGTGGAGCGCGAATGATTTCTATTAGTTCCTTTGTAACTTCTATAACCTTAAGTTTGGGAATCTTCGGCAACGACTTTGCAGGCAAGAATAAATGACTTATGTGCAGAGGAAAAACCTTGATATCCCATTCCTTTATCAATTCCAGTGCCAGGGTTGAATCAAGCCCTCCTGAATAAAGCACAACTGCTTTTGCCAATTATCCTCCTAATTCTTTTAACATATTCAATGCACTTGTATCTGCAGGGTTTATGGTCAGCCACTGCCTGATGATTCTTTTTGCTGATGCTGTATCATTCATATCAAGATAGGTTGCCAGCAGGGCCATATAGCCCTGGGCACTTCTTGGCTGGGCAGTAACAATCCTTTGAAAATGCTCAATTGCCTTTTCAAACCTTTCCATAGAACGATAAACCATACCCACTCTCATAAGTGTCTGCGGGTCACTGGTCTGAATCTGGGACAATAATGCATCAGCAGAATCGGTCATGCCCAGTTGCGCATACAATAGTCCGAGATTGAACAAAAACGGAAATCTCTGGCTTATTTCAAACATCATGGCAAAGCGCCAGGCGTCAATAGTTCCCTGAATATCACCCTGAGCCTGAAGCGCCAATCCGAGATTAAAAAGACCAGCCGCATAATTACTGTAAAGCCGTTCAGTATTTTCGTCCTTTACTACTTTAAAATCAAAAAATTCACCCTCTTTTTTTCGTTTATCAAAATCCACAATTACACGGGCAAGAAATTTCTGTTTTTCTGGTTCAAAAACACCAGTATAGCGGAATTTACTGTAAAAGAAGTCCTTTGTTTTTTCTATATCAATGTTAAAAGGCATTGCAACACTATCACCAATAACCCGATGCACAAGCCCTTCAAGTTTCAGGTATGGTTCAAGACCGGCATAATTCTCCGGTGATACTGTGGAAGCAAAGTATATGGGTCTTTTACCTTTGTAACCTTTCACATATTTCTGGGCAAATTCCTGAAGCGGTATGAAATAATCCTTTTCTTTCAATTCAATACCGGCATTTACAGCAATGATATGTCGTATCATTATATCCTTGACATAGATTATCCGTCGGTCTGGAGTCATCTGCGGAGTTAGCCGCTTAATAACCCATTCACTAAAATTGATTGGTGCACCCCAGTATTTTAAATGCCTGATATACCAGTCCGTATTAATAAGCGAAAGATTTGCTACAATCACATCCCGACGCACACCCAGCACCTCCTGGGCAAACCACAGTGGGAATGTATCATTATCACCATTGGTAAAAATTATGCCGTCCTTATCGCAGGAAATGAGCATATTTATTCCATAATCCTTAGGCATATAATTTCCATACCGGTTATTCACTGAAAGATTTGTGAAGAATGGTATGATACCATATGCCACAATACCTGTATAGGCACCAATCCGTGCAAAACGATTATTCTTACTCTCCTTTTTCACCCAGATTACAAAAGCATAAAATCCCATACCAATAAGCAAACCCCAGTAGACATTTGTAGTATGGAAGAAGTAATCACGTTCTCTGACTTCACGATCCTGGTGTTTAGGATTTGAATCACTCGGCGAGAATCGGAGGTTCAAATAACCCATCATTGCAAAAGACAGCATGAACAAAATGAGCATCATGAAAATAAAGACTTTTTTCTCTCTACGGAACAATTCAACAACACCCCATATACCCGCCATATAAAATATAGTCAAAAGAATTCCGCGGAAGAACCGGTTTGCCGTTTCGGGTGCAATCTGCCAGGATAGATATCTAACAACCAATGCCATCTGCCAGAAATAGCCTTCAATCACACTGTAACCGGTTTTTTCCTGTGTTTTGCGCGGTATTAGATACTGCGGACCATACTGCCGGCGGTGCAGGGCATCATCAAATGCCTTGAAACTCTCACCCGGCTCACACTCGTTTATTCTTGGAGCAATGTTTTCCCCTCTGAGATACCTTTCCTGAGCAGTCCTGTCCTTATACTGCTCAATCAGAGATCTTGATCTTATTGGCAGATACAATTCAGAAGAACTTCCGACCACTATCAGCAATATTCCCAGCCAGAAAAATTGCATGTTTGAATATTTTCTGGGATTGTTCAACGGCAGAACAATACCAGCAAGCAGAATTAAACCAAGCAGGATTGCGGCAACCGTATAGAGATTTTCAGGCAGAACAAAGAGTAACAAAAAAAATACTATCTGGAAAACTCCCAAAAGAACCAATAGCCAATCCCTTAAAAAGCGTCGTTCAACAACAAAAATAAAAATATAGGTAGGAATAAATATCAGAAACGGCGTGAGATGTATTCCAGTTGACAGAAATATCAAATAAAACGAAAGGAGCAAATATGAATTCTTGGGCTTGCCCTCTTTAATCTGCTCATACCAGCGTAGAACCAGATAATTTACAAGTAAGAAAACAAACGTTGCAGCAGCATAGACTTCAGTTTCTATGGCATTACCCCAGACTGTATAGAAGAAACAAATCATCAGCGTAGTTCCAGAGGCAACAATAATCTGGGTAAATCTGTCCTCATTCTTTTGCCACAACTGGAAAATTTTCAGGAGAAGCCGGTAAACAAGTGCCGCATTTAATAGCGAGAAAGTAATGGCAATCAGATTCATGTGCCAGGCAACTTCTTTTGAGATTGGTAGAATTGCTGCGAATAGACCGATAACCATCAACCACACCCTGCCCATAATAACATATAAAGGTGTACCTGGCGGATGAGGTACTGCCAGGGTATATGACGAGGCAATAAACTCACCACAATCCCAGAACGAAAGCGTTGGCGCAACTGTATAGAGATAAATAACACCCGCAAAAATTAAAATCACAAAAAGAAGAATTCTCTCTAATCGCTGATATTCCATTCAAACCTCCAGACAGAAATAATAGCCAAAAATCAGCGAGTGTCAAGTATTGACCCTTTATCTTTTTAATGTATAATCCGCTATGCCCGACAGCAAACATCTCTGGGACCATTTCTGGGCTCAGAAAAGTGATGACGCAATCTATCCGCCCGTGACCGATATTGTGAGTGAACTGCGGGGCTTCATTGACCCTTCTGGCAAGAGAGTTCTTGAAACAGGAGCAGGAACCGGTCGCGACGGCATCAGGCTGGCATCTCTTGGTGCTGATGTTTGGCTTCTTGATTATTCAGCAATGAGTTTAAAACTTGCCCGCCATTATATAGGTGATAACCAGCAAGTCAAACTGGTCATGGCAGATGCCCTGCGTACACCTTTTAAAAATGAAACCTTTGATATTGTCTTTCATCAGGGATTGCTTGAACATTTCAAAAATCCCGTGCCATTAATTAAAGAAAACTGCAGGATTTTGAGAAAGAATGGTTTGCTTGTCATTGATGTTCCTCAAACCTTCCACATTTACACGCTGATCAAAAATATCCTGATGATTCTAAATCTTTGGTTTGCAGGCTGGGAAAGACAATTCACACCTGCATCACTTGAACGATTAATGAAAATGCAGAATCTGGAAATATTATACTTTTATGGCGACTGGTCAAGGCCAGGGATAATTTACAAAATTATTAGAGAAATTCTTTTGCGTTTCAAAATCAGATTACCAATGTATCCATTATTCTTTGGTAAACCAACCAGGAAATTTTATGAACTCCAGAAATCCCTGCGCAGAAAAAAAATTTTTCTTTACACATTCCTTTCTATTGGAGTCATCTGCCGAAAAACCTGAATGGGGTCAAATCTTCACAATTCACATCACTGCTCTTTCAATAGCAACAATCTTATACTGAACTATCTTAATTCATTACGTTGTTCACATACTTATATTCTTTTCACAAATTCAATTATACATAAACCATCCCCGATAATAGAATAGAAATCTATTGTGAATTGTGAAGATTTGACCCCATTACCCTATTGACACATTCTGGTTTTTGAATATAATAGCGTGTCTGTTTTTGTTCTTTGAAAATTCAAACTCATCCAGAGAGGCTGAGGGACGGGCCCTGTGACGCCTCGGCAACCCGCCCAGGGCGGGTGCCAATTCCCGCCCGAATAGGGAGAGATGGGTGTTAAACTCAAAATCTAACCTTCCCAGATTCGGGGAGGTTTTTTGTTTTCCACTCATCCCCTGAAAAAATAGAAGCCAAGAGGTTACGAAGTTCTGAACATCTGAGCTTCATAACTTCATTTAATAAAAGGGGGTAGAATGAAAAGAACCATTGATGAGATAAATGAAAAAATAAAAAAGGGCAAGGCAGTGGTCTTCACTGCCGAAGAAATCATTGATGCTGTAAAAGAAGAGGGCATAAGAAACGCTGCGAAAAAGGTGGATGTGGTAACCACTGGTACATTTGGTCCCATGTGTTCTTCTGGCGCATTCATCAATCTCGGGCACACAAGACCGAGAATGAGAATTACAAAAGCCTGGCTCAATGATGTTGAGGTATTCTGCGGCATCGCAGCAGTTGATATGTATATTGGTGCCACCCAGATTCCTGATAGTGATCCGGCAAATACTGACTATCCAGGAAAATTCAAATATGGTGGTGGTCATTTGATTGAAGACCTTGTATCAGGAAAGAAAATCAGAATCAAAGCAATTTCTTATGGCACTGACTGCTATCCAAAAAGGGAATTAAAAGGCGAATTTACAATCGCCGACATCAACAATGCCTTTTTGTTCAATCCGAGAAATTGTTATCAGAATTACAATGTCGCAGTAAATACAGGCAAAGAGAAAATTCATACCTATCTTGGTATATTAAAACCCAACCTCGGCAATGCCAACTACTGTTCTGCGGGACAATTATCACCTTTATTGAATGACCCTGAATATCGCACAATCGGCATTGGCACAAGGATCTTTCTGGGTGGTGGTATTGGTTATATTGCCTGGCATGGCACCCAGCACGACCCTTCAATAAAAAGAAATAAAAATGGTGTGCCCGTAAGTGGCTCGGGCACGCTTGCCGTGATTGGTGATTTGAAACAAATGAAGCCAGCATGGCTCAGGGGAACATCCATAATTGGTTATGGAGTAAGCCTGACTGTTGGCATTGGGATTCCTATTCCAATTCTTGATGAAGAAATGCTCAAATATACCTGTGTAAAGGATAGTGATATCATTGCCCCGATCGTTGACTATTCATACGATTATCCAAACCTGACTGGAAAGATAATTGGCGAAATTGACTACGCCTCACTAAAATCAGGTAGGATACGCATTGGCAACAAACTTGTTCCAACATTTCCCCTGTCCAGTTATCCAAAGGCGCAAAAAATCAGCAAAATACTGAAATCATGGATCCAGAATCGTAGCTTTTACCTTACTGAACCAGTTGAAAGGCTACCGGGCAGGGAATCCGGCATTAAGTTCCAACCATTCACTGGTAGATACAAATAAAAGGAGAAAAAATGCAGGTTTCAAAAAAAGTTGTGCTACATTTTCCTGAAAAACTCGTGGAAAAACCCATCACCTATGAACTTGTGAAAAATTACGACCTTGTTTTCAATATATTGAAAGCAAAGATTGCAGTGGATGATGGTGAAGGTATGCTGTTGATGGAACTTACAGGAACCAATGAAAACATAAATCGCGGGCTGAAATATCTCAAAGATATTGGTATTAAGACCGAACCGTTGACCCGTGATATAATCTGGTCAGAACAGGCATGCGTGGTATGTGGCATCTGCTCAAGTATCTGTCCGACCCATGCCTTTTATTTGAAACCACCGCAAATGACACTGGAATTTGAACCGGAAAAATGCATTGGTTGTGAAGAATGCCTGAAGGTCTGTCCTTATAATGCGATCAAATTGAAACTAATGTAATGAAGACTGACCTTTACATACCACGTACCTATCGCAGCCATTGCGATAATTGCCGATTTGTAAAATTCAACGCTGTTCAGGAAGAAAGCGACCTTTTTGTGCTGGCACGAAAAAATCTTTATGAGGAAACTTCTGCAATACTTGCACGGTTAAGAGGCGAAATACAATCTTATATTGAATTCGATCAAGCATTTTTGACCTCACTTGGTCCTGTCGAGGTCAAAGAATGTGCACCGCAAATTATTAGAGACATGGCAAACGCAGGTAAAATCATGAATGTTGGTCCAATGGCAGCAGTTGCTGGTGCGATCAGTGAAAATGTTGCCCGAGACCTTGCGCAGTATTCTGAAGAGGTGATTGTTGAAAATGGTGGTGATAATTTTATTATCAGCAGAGAACCTGTAACAGTAGCAATCCATGCAGGCAGTTCGCCACTCTCAATGAAAATCGGTATTGAAATCCCTGCCCAGCCTGATGGTATAGCAGTATGCACTTCTTCAGGCACAGTCGGGCACTCCTTGAGTTTTGGCAGAGCCGATGCGGTCACGGTCCTGGCACACTCAGGCAGCCTTGCTGACGCCGCCGCCACTGCACTATGCAATATGGTGAACACCAGAGCAGATATCAGCAAAGCACTGGATTGCGTTAAGGAAAATCCAGCAATCCTGGGCACGATCATTATCTTTGACAATTCCATTGGAGTAATGGGAGATATAATGAAATTGTTGCCTTTATCAGATTGAACCTGTAGCAAGCAGGATAAATCAACAGGGCTTGACATTTATGAATATTGAGTTATAATGTTATAATAATGTAAGTGGTGGAGTTAAACTGGAGATAAACTATGAGTCGCTATTTTCTATGTGTGATTCTGTACTGGTTCAGCGAAAACATGACATTTTGGCATCGTGAAATAAGGTGGAAACCTGACCTGTCGTCAGGACAGGTTTTTGATTATAATATTTGACCCTATCTTCACGAGCTTTCCTCAATTTTTCATCACGCCCTTTTAAAATTTCGTCCTTCCTACCACATAGCATATCCAGTGGCGCCACATAGTCAATAGCGCTGTGCAACCTTTTGTTATTGTAATACTCAATAAACTGGTCAATAATCTTTCGGGCATCCTCAATTGAAAGAAAGCTATTCCTACGAATACATTCCCTTTTTGCGGTGCCAAAAAACCGCTCTAATTTACCATTGCTCTGGGGATAACCCACAGAAGTAAGCGTATGGGTGAGCCCAACATACCGAATATAATCATTGAATTCCCTGGCAATAAATTGGCCACCGTGATCGGATATTATCCGGGGATATTCATTGGAAAATTTCTCATGCGCCCGCTGCAACACTATCTCCACATCTGCTACCTGCATACTCACCCGCAAATCATACGCCACAATATAACGGGAATAACCATCAATAATCGCAATGAGAAAAAGAAATGTCCCAAGCACATTCACATAAGAAATGTCGATGTGCCATTCCTGATGCGGTCTCGTCGGCTGGACATAACCCCGACCCTGTTGATTGTTTTCTTTGCAAGACTTGAATTTATTCAAAAAGTTCGCCTCTTTTAATACCCGATACACCGATGAAGGACTCGCATAGACCACATCCTCATCAATCATCCGATAGCAAAGCCTGCGATAACCTTCCTCTTCATACTCGTGCCGCCGATAATAAGCTCTAATCTGAATCTTTTCCCAGTCTAATAACCAATGAGCCTTTGGTACCTGTTGATTATGTTGATTTGGAATACCATAACGCTGCTGCCAATTATAAAACTTGCCCGCACTCAACTTCGCATATGATAATAACTTTCTGATCGGTATCTTGGTTAACTGTTTATAACTTATCACTGTTTCCACTACATTATCCCGAATGTCAGGCTCAACCCACTGTTTGTCTAAATCTCCCCACTGGCACTTTTTTTTAACTTAATGTTCTCTTCCGTAAGCCAGGCAATCACTTCCTGCTGTTTCGCTATCTTCTCTTGGAGACGTTGTCCTTTTGCTTTACCATTCCCGGCATCCCGATGTTTACCCGAGAAAGTAGCGATACCACCCTCAAAAAACTGCTTCTCCCAACGGTAAAAAAGATTGGGATAAATGCCGTATTTCTCACAAAGTTCGGAAACCGGAACCTGATTTTTGAAATGTTCTCGTAAAATCTCAACTTTTTTTTCAGGACTAAATCGCTGTCTCTTACCGTCCATTTTTTCTCCTTTCTTGCTTCCCTTATACCACCTTATTTAGAAATAGCAATTTGCCAAGATTCGTCTGAAGCAGGACACCAATATTTTTTTGTTACGGTATGTAAAGCGTGGGTAGACCCATATGATGAGATCTACCGCTGGATATATGTATCAAGGATTGACACCCTGGGTGAGGTTTGCGATACAGATGGCATATTCATTGCTGGCGGTCGTGCAAGTCCTATAATTACAGCTGGCTCTAACAACCTACTTATTACATGCTTTAGAGAATCGGGATCTTTGATTGAGGGCATTAGAATTGATACGGCTGGAGTTATTTTAGATACGAATTTCATTAACATCTCACGCGCTCCGGCTCCTGTGGGCAATCCTGCAGCAGTATTCGACAATAATCGCTATTTTGTAACATGGCGAGACCACCGATGACCTTCTAATGATATCTATGGCGCGCGTACTGATACCGCAGGCAATGTTGTTGATACATTGGGTTTAGCAATTTCACTTTCATATAATGCAAACCAACAAAGTCAGCCTGCTGTTTCTTATGATGGTAATAACTACTTTGTTGTGTGGGATGATTTTCACTTATATTCATACGATGTTTATGGAACTCTCATTGACAGTACTGGAATGCCAATAACTGATACCGCTTTTGCAATTGAATCAGATTTAAAGTGCGATAAGATGCCTTATATTGCATACAACCAGAATAATTACTTATGCACATGGGGTTCCACATACGCATGGCAGTATATGACGAAAACGGACATTAGTGGAAAACGAATCAATATTCTAGGGGTTATTATTGACTCCACCACAATAGTCATTCTACCTGAAACGAATCGCCCTTCAATATGTAGTGGCAATCAGAACTATTTGGTTACCGGAGAGAGATTCTACAGTTACTATGAGACCTTTGGCACAATACATGCTGCAATAATCAACCAAAATGGCTCTATTGATACTTCTTTTAGGATAACACAGCCAATAAATGGTGTCGTATATCGTAATTCACGCACAGCCTTTGATGGTATCAATTATCTTGTGGTTTATGATGAATACTTCAGCGGAATTTTTGGACAATTTGTGAGCCAAAATGGCAACTTAATAGGTCCTCAATTTAGTATTTCAACGCAAGGCACGAGGCCAGATGTGGCATTTGGTGACAGTATTTATCTTGTCGTATGGGATGACGGTGATATTTGTGGACGGATGGTTTCATGTTCTGGTGGAATGGTTGACACATCATTCGTAATTTGCAATGCCCCTGGAAGCCAGTGTAATGCCCGAGTTTGCTGGAACGGATTTTTCTATTATGTATTATGGGAAGATAACAGGGCAGGAAACTGGGATATATATGGAGCAAAGCTATCTTCTAATGGTATAGTTGTTGATACCTTCAGCGTAATTACACAGCATGGTGATCAGGTAGCACCATCAATACTTTGCAATGTTGATGGAAATCTGTTTATTGTCTACTCTGGTTGGACAGATTTTATCAATGGTCGGCCTGCAAAAACAATGCGAATATGGGGCAAGTTTTATCCGTTTACAGGGATAGAAGAAAATACGGGCAAGTCAATGCCCAGAAATTATCGCCTGGATGTTTATCCGAATCCATTCAAGAATGCCTTGATGATTAGACTCCAAATCCCGGATAATGGACTAATCAGTAGTCAGTATTCAGTAGCCAGCATAAAAATTTACGATGCTTCTGGTCGTTTGGTAAAAACATTCAGTGATATTCAGTGTAGTTTAAATAATTCAGTGGGTTATGTGTTATGGTCTGGTGAGGACGATTCGGGTTGTAAATTGCCAGCAGGTGTTTATTTCGTCAAATTGGAAACTAAATATTATGAGACTGTCAAAAAAATGGTTTTGCTAAGATAATAAAATCAACAACTAACCCACTTCTGAACTGCACAAGACTTTATTGACATTCAAATTTTGAGGATTAAAATTTAACATCAGTGTGCATCTGTTTTACATCTGTCTGTATTTGTGTATCAGCCTTTGGCTGAAAAGGGGGTTTTATGAATAGATTTAACTTTTGCCTTTTAGCTTTTGCCTTTTGCCTGGTGTATGCTCAGAGCAATTATGTTTTTGGTCCAAGTATCCGGGTCAATGATGACCCGCCGGGGACAAGGTTTCATGTCACTGGTTCGAGTGGACAACATCTTATCGGTTGTCGTGGTGATACGGTATATCTGGTCTGGGCAGATGAGCGGACGAACCTCAGAAGAATATATTTTTCACGGAGCACTGATGGCGGTAATACCTGGAGTGCGAATCTGAGATTGAGCAGTGATGATCCGAACCATGAAGGCTATAATCCCAGTTTAACACTGGACGAGATAGGTAATATCTATGTATGCTATGCTCACGCTAACTTGAGTACTTTTAATCTTGGTGTTTATTTTACCAAGAGCACGGATGGTGGTTTATCATTTGGCCAGGATATAAAAGTAACGGATGATACAAGCCATGGTAAAGTTTACGTAAGTGTATGCACAGACGAATCTGAGAATGTTTATGTTGTTTGGTTTGATATGCGGCAATTTGCGCAATATGGTTACGACATCTATTTTTCCTTCAGTTCTGATGGTGGTAATACCTTTAGCCCCAATGTGCGGGTGAATGATTTGGGGGGCATTATAGATGCATGGGATTGGTGTCCGACGATCACGGTTAATGATGGTAACAATGTTTTTATCGCCTAGGAAACGGACCGTAATGATCCATCGCGCATGAATCCGGATATTTACTTTGCCTCTGGTACTTATGTGGGGATTATGGAGTATACGAAATCAGATGCTGATAATAATTTTGTAGAGATTATTCCTAATCCTTTTCAACATTATTTGACCGTTAAATCCTTACGAGGAGCTATTGACCAGATTACACTTTTTGATGTTTTGGGGAGGCAGTTAAAGAGCTGGGAAATTCAGAATGAAGCTGTGGTCAAACTTGATGTCAGGGGTTTGCCCTGTGGTTTGTATTTTATTAAAGTAAAAACTAAGGCAAAGAGATTCATTAAAAAAGTAGTTAAAGTAAAATAAGGAGGCACGATGCGAAGTATAAAAATATTATCCATAACAGGATGTCTTTTATGTGGTTTACTCTTTGCTGATTTCTTCCCGGTGGGTGGCTGGCGGTGTGAGCGCTTGTATCAGGCTGATTCGTGTGCTTTTAACGATGGTGGTTATTGACAGTGATTTTTGTAAGATTAGAATTTAGCGTGGAGGTTTTATGAAGATGATTACGGTGATTAAAAGAAAGATTACAGTGATATTTTTATCAATTATACTTTTCTCTGTGTTACACGCTCAGGGCAATTATGTCTTTGGGCCGAATGTGAAGGTGAATGATGACCCTGGTGGCCAGGCGTTCCATACGGTCTTTTCTTCGGGTGGTCATACGATTGCGGCAAGGAGTGATACGGTCTATATTGCATACCGTGGTGACCAATCTGATACTTCCAATGTCTATTTTACCAAAAGCACGGATGGTGGCCAGACCTGGTCTCCGGGTTTGCGGGTGAACTATCCCTATCACGGGATTATTCAGAGTCTGGCTGTGGATGCCAGGGGTGATATCTTTATTGCCTATACCCATGTTGACGGTAATAGTCGGGATGATGTGCATTTTACCAAATCAACAAATGGTGGTTTGAGTTTCAGTTATCCGATAACGGTGAATGATGATGGGACCACTCATTCCCAGTGGTTTCCATCGATTGCAGTTGATACGAGCGGGCAAAAGGTCTTCATTGCCTGGGAGGATGCCCGGAATTATGATACGAGTCAATGGGATATTTATTTTGCCCGTTCTACTGATGGTGGTCTTACCTTCAGTCCCAATATCCGAATTGATGATACGGGTAGCGATACATCGTGGCAGTGTGCGCCCGGTATTGCGGTTGACCGGGCTGGTGAAAATGTTTATATCACCTGGTATGATGAGAGGAATTGGAATAATAAAGGGGCTGATATCTATTTTTCTCGTAGCACCGATGGCGGTCTTTCGTTTTTACCCAATGTGTTGGTGAATGATACTGCAACTACTGGCTCAACCCATCAGTGGGACCCCACAATAGCGGTTGATACCCTGGGTCGTATTTTCATTGCCTGGGTTGATGAACGGGAACCGGTTCGTGGTATTTATTTTAGCCGGAGTGATGATGGTGGTTTGACATTTGGTCCGGACATCCGGGTTACAGATGATGGATATAATATTCCGGGTTACCGTCCCAGTATTGCGGTGGATGATTTAGATGGGGTATATGTGGTGTGGGGAGATGATTACCGTCTTTCTCTGGGTGGAGACCGTATTTATTTTGCCTATAGTGATTGTGCTGGTGATTCATTTCTGCCCAATGTGCGGGTGGATGATTTGCCGGTGAATGTTCAGTACTCTTTACACGATCCAACCTTAGCGATAAATAAAGATAAAAAAGTATTTATTGCCTGGACGGATGACCGTCATAATCATCTGATTGCTTGGGATATCTATTTTGCCTGTGGTACTTATGTGGGGATTGCCGAGACAAAGGGAGAGCCAGGGAGACAGGGAGAAATATTGAAGGTTTATCCGAATCCATTCAAGAATGCCTTAATGATTAGACTCCACATCCCGGATAATGGACTAATCAGTAGTCAGTATTCAGTAGCCAGTATAAAAATTTACGATGCTTCAGGTTGTCTGGTAAAATCATTTAACCATTTATCTGCAAATCCGCCGAGCATCGTGGCTTTCTCTGGGGGAAACCGGATTGTCTGGGATGGTAGGGATGATTATGGGCAGAATGTCGCCTGCGGGGTTTATTTTGTTGAGGTAAGGGCGGAAGAGAGAACCTTTGTTAAAAAAGTAGTGAAAGTAAGATAAGGAGGAAAAAATGAAGAACCCGATAATAACCTCAATAATTGCCCTGTGCTTTTTAGGTAGTTTGGCCTCGGCTGATGATTTCTATCCCCTTATCGGATATCGGTGCTACCGACCATTTGGGGCAGATTCATGCGGTATCAATACCATGCTCTTTTCTTATTATTCAGGGGCAAATGCGCTGTTTGACACAGCTGCCCAGCTGGGAATGAAAATCATCCTGGCGCATGCCTTGAAACCGGGTTTCAGTTGGAATCATAATATTACCCGCTTTTCCAGTGGTCAGTGGTCGGCTTATGAGGCCGAGTCCAATTCTTTTGGTCATGATATTGGCGGTTTGGTTAATGACCCCGCGGCCTCAGATAGTCAGGCATGGGCTGTGTGTGGCACGCAAACAGGATTTATGCAGGATGGGCCCCATGCGGTTGAGCCATATTATTACTGGTGGTATGATTCCCTGGTGTATTATGCATTTTTCAAATTGAAAACCAATAATTCCAATCAAAGTAATGTGTTATGCTCCTTGTCGGTCTGGAACAATGATACGGTGCTTAAAGGTTCTTGTGCGGTGAGAGGCATTGATTTTCCTTCAGCTGGTGTGTATTATGATACACTATTTAGGGTTGTGTTTAAGCTGGGTAAAAATGAGTTATGTTCGCTTGATTTTAAGATCCGATATATGGGAACCAATGACAGTTTATACAGCGATAGAGTTGATGTGCGGGATGTCGTGGCAGATTCGCTTTATAATGAAAAATTTAACTATCATATTCGAGAAATTGCTCGTTGCTATCGTGATAAAGAGCCGATGTTTCGTTATTATATGTTTGATGAGCCGAGTCCGGACCAGTTTTGGGCAAGCGGCGAGGTGAATTCTAAATTAAAGGATGTTGACCAGACCAGGGGTGGTGTGCAGGCACTTTGCAATCGGGAGTTTTTTGACCTCTACCTTGATATTGCAAATACTGATGAGTTGATGATTGACTATTATCCGTTCTGGGGGACACGATGTCCCTGGGGAGAGAGAACCCCAAAAGACAGTGGTTCATTGTTTCAAGGAAATCTTGATAATATGTGCAATGCAATCGGAATTGCACGGAAAGCTGCAAAAGGGCATAATAAAGAGTTTTGGTTTATTCCCCAGGCATTTGGACATGGCTATTGTGCTGATAGCACCTATCAATGGAAACCTGTCTGGAATGATAGCATTCCTGAGGAGGACGAAGGTATCTGGCGTGAACCAACACCGAGGGAAATGCGGTGTATGGTCTGGCTTGCCCTTGCATATGGTGCAAAAGGGATTTGCTATTTCATTTATCAGAGTGACAAAGAGCTTAATCAGGGAATGCATTTCTGGATTTGCGGGCTGACCGATTCATTGGGAATCCAGCGCAGGCCACTCTGGGACATGGTGAAGAATATCAACCAGGAATTAAAGGGTATCAGTGCAAAGTTATTGAGTCTGGTATCAGACACGGTCTTTAAGGCTTCGGACGGCATTCCTGCTGATTGTTTTATCAAGGATGTCCTAATCTGGGGTATGCAGGATACCCTGATTCAGATTGGCACATTTCACAAAAATAACAATCCTGATGACAAGTATTTTATTATCGTTAACCGCCACTGCCTGCCTGAAGAATCGCTTGAGGTAATAGTTGAGCTTGAGGATACACTGCGCAATCTCTATGATTGTTATTCAAAAGAAACAATCACCTTCGAATTGAGTGCTGGTTTACCCCAGCCACCCTATTTTTATCACCTAAAACTCCAGCCCGGGCAGGGCAGGATATTTCAACTTCTTCCCGAAAAAAATAGCAAGTAGTTATTTATTCCATATATTGACCTTTATCCATATTTGGATATAATTTGCAGTATGAGTTCAAACAAAATTAGCTCTTTGCTTGATTATTTTGAGGTTATAGTTAAATGGCGAAAAATGATTATTCGCAATGTTATCATAGTCACTATAATTGCAATTGTAATAAGTTTGTTGCTTCCTCTTCAATACACATCAACTGCAACAATATTGCCGCCGAATGCAGAGCAGAATCTAATGGCAGGTCTTCTGGCTAGCGGATTATCTACGGGTGGAACTGGTATTTCAAATTTGGGGGCAACGATGATGGGTTTAACTACGCCGTCTGATCTTTATGCCGCCATCTTAAAAAGCGGAAATATTAAGAGTCGGCTTGTAGAGAAGTATAATTTAAAAAAAATCTTTAAAACAAAAACTTACCATGACACATATAAAATGCTTGATGAAGTAACCAAAATTAAGGTAAGTCCTGAAGGGTTAATTTCAGTAAGTGTAACATACAAAGACAAATATTTGGCTACTGACCTGGCAAATTCATATATTGAAGAACTGGACCGATTTAATACCGAGACCGCAATGACCACGGGGAAAAAATATAGAATTTTTGTTGAGCAACGATTAAAAGACACACAGGACAGCCTCACAAAAGCTGAAGAATCTCTAAGAAAATTCCAGGAACAACATCGCACTGTTGCCCTTGATATTGAAATTCAAAATGCAATTGCAACCATCGCCAAGTTGAAAAGTGAAATTATCCTTCGTGAAGTCCAGAAGGGCGCGGTCGCCTCAGCCAGCGGATTCAGCAATCCCTATGTCACGAATATTGAACAGGAACTAAGAGAACTCAAAAGACAACTGGCAAAAATTGAATTCGGAACAATGGACACAACAAGAAAGGAGTTCGGCGCTGGCTTCTCCATTCCCTTCGCCCGCCTGCCCGAATTATCATTAGAATATGCCCGTCTGCTGCGTGATGTGAAAATTCAAGAAGCAGTTTTTGAACTTCTGACACAACAATATGAGCAGGCAAAAATAATGGAATCAAAGGATACACCAACAGTGCAAATTCTGGATAGAGCCAGTCCGCCAGAAAAAAGGTCTTCCCCAAAAAGAACTCGAATTGTAATTTTGTCTGCGCTTTTTGCATTCTTATTTTGTTTACTTTACATCACTGCAGCCGAGTATCTCAATAACCTGAAGCAGAATGCAATCGTCTATGCAAAATGGCAAAAAGTTATTAAAGAATTTAAACTTGACTTTCATTATTATAGACAAAAAATACTAAAAAAGAAAAATAGGTAATTGCCTCATATCCGATAACGCTTTGATGGTAGCCACTCATCGTTTCATAAAAAACTTAGGGTATATGTATGTTCTTGAAATTGCAAACCATGCAATAGGCTTCGTCGTATCAATCTATGTTGCAAGACAGTTAGGAAGCGAAGGATTTGGCACCATTGCATTTGCAACTGCGATACTGAGTTATTTTTTGATTATCACCGATTTTGGTGTAATTGTTCAAGGAATTAAGAGAATTAGTTATGATTTAAATGATACCATAAATGTAACAAGTGTAGTAACTACGATCAGGATTGTGCTCTCCATTTTATCATGCTGTATATTACTGTTCTTAACCATCTTCCTGTGGCGTCACTTTCCCATTGGAAAAAGAATTCTCATAGTCCTAATGGCAATTTCCCTGATTCCGAATATCTATGATTTAACCTGGGTTTTTATGGGTCATGAAAGGATGGAAAACAGGGCATTCACATATTTTGTGCGCTATCTCTCTAATGCTTTAATTATCTTCATAGCATTGCCTTATCACAAAACAATCATAACTGTTGGTATTGCATATCTGGTTTCAACTATAATTATGGCGCTATTTTCAGTAGTGTCTTATCTCAGTAGGTTTACGCACATTCGTTTTGAAAAGTCAATTACGAACATAACAACTTTTCTAAAAGATTCGATTTTCGTTGGGTGGGGACAGATAATGACTCGTATTTACTACAATTTTGGAACCATTATACTATCATTTGTAAAAGGTGATACAATAGTGGGCTGGTATAATGCGGGTTGGCGGGTATTTATGATATTAGTCAATGTTGCCGGCATATATGGTATGACATATTTGCCAGCATTTGTCAATCGTTATGCTTCAAATACTGGGGTTGAAACCTTCGTCCAAAAGTCATTTAAGCTGCTGATATCTCTTACCCTTCCTGTAACAGCAATCTGTTACATGTTAGCTCCTAAAATAATTATACTCTTGTTTGGCAATGAATACAGTAACGCAGTTAATCCCTTTAGAATACTCCTATGTTCATCAATGATAATTTTTGTTAGCGTCGTTTTTTCATACACTCTTTTAGGGTTAAATAGACAGAAGGACCTGGCAATATATTCTACAGTTGCAGCTTTCATCAATCTCCTTCTCAATTTATTGCTTATACCCAAATATAGCATGAACGGAGCTGCATTTTCAAATTGTGTATCAGAACTAATTGTTCTTTTATGTGTGTATGTTAATTTTCGGCAGCATACAAAAATTCAATTACTACACATCTTAGTCAAACCAGCCACTGCTGCAGGAATTATGTGCATTTTTTTGTATTGCTTATCCACAATTAACCCGATTCTTCTCTTGACTTCGAGTCTTCTTCTATATATATTAGTTTTGTATTTAATTGGTGGAATCACATGGTCTGATGTGGTGTTTTTTAAAAAGCTGCTATTCAGAAAATGAAAGGCAATTTTATTAAACCAAAACCGACCTCAAGCATTCAATTGAAGCTTTCAATAATAATTGTGAGCTACAATTGTGCTGATTACCTTGATAGGTGTCTCGATTCAATAGCCAGAAATAAACCTTCCTTCAATTTTGAAGTTATTATCGTTGACAATAACTCAATCGATGGAACTCATAATATGATAACCAATTCATATCCCTGGGCAAAAATGATCATAAATAGAGAGAATGTAGGCTTTGCGCGAGCTAATAACCAGGGCATAGAAGTATCAAAGGGAGAGTATTTGCTTTTGCTTAATCCCGATACAGTCATTTTGCCATATACTCTTGAGAGAACCATTCAATTCATGGAGGAAAAAACTGAAACAGGGATTTTGGGATGCACCCTTATTAATAGTGATGGAAAAATACAACCGAGTTGTGGGCGATTACCTACCGCCAAATTACTGATATCATCTACATTGGGTTTACATAGACTCTTTCCCGGAAAGGTCAAATCATATTTAATGGTAGATTTTGACCACAAAACAACGCGAGCTGTAGATTGGGTATGTGCAGCCTTTTTTTTGATTAGGCGAAAAGTTATTAATGAAATTGGGTATCTTGATCACAATCTCTTTCTCTATGGTGAAGAAATGGATTTTTGCAGGCGAGCGAAACTGAAGGGATGGACAACCATATACTATTCAGAAGCATCAGTAATTCACTATGGAGGAATGAGTATCATGAAAGCCGACAGATCTGCGATTGTTGATAGAACAAACTATGTTAAGCTGTACAGCAGCCTTTATTACTACTTCGGCAAATATTATGGCAACTCCATTGCTCAGGTAACAAGATTAGTGACTTCAATTTTACTTCTCCTATACTTATTCATGATTATGGTTTCAGTCCCGATACGAACCAAAACTTTTCCCAGGCGACTGCAAAATGCCTTTATTCTTCTAAGAATAATATATTTCAACTTACATTTGAGAAAAGCCTAAAGTGAATCGTTTGAATAGATTTATATCCACACCTGCTGGAATTGCAACTAATAATAGAAATGAGTCTTTTATTTTACTATCATTCCTGCTCTTCCAAGCGCTTTTTGTTGTCCTATCTGCTTACTATCCAAAAATATATCTAATAGCGCTGGGGCTGATGTTTTTTCTGGCTTTTATCTTTATTGTCGCAAGTTATATGTTTTATGCATTTATCATATTAATTGTTGTAACAATCATATCAAATCACTACTTTCCATTTTTTAAGATCAATGTTCTGCGCGAGAGAAATATACTGTTAATAATTATGCTGTTATTTTTTATTTGGCATTCAATTTTGTATAACCGACCCTTAAAAAAAGGTATTTTCTCTAAACACATTGGGCTAATTTTTTTGGTATTGCTTATAGGAGCACTGTATGGCATCATAAGGGGAAATTCAAGATACCTTATTGCCCTTGAATTTGAATGGTATTTCTATCTTGTAATTTACTTTGTAGTAGTAACACTAATTGATAGTTACGATAAAATTATTGTGGTGGTTAAAACAGTTATCGTAACTACCGTAATTATGGCAATAATCACGCTTTTTATTTTTTCCTATATTCTTTTTTTCCAAAAAATTATTTTTTACAAAAACTGTTTGGGTCACATTTTCTACTTACAATCAGGTATACCACGTGTGATATCCAATGCTGAAATGTTCTTCCCCATAGTATTTTGTACCCAGCTTTCTCTTTTACTATTTAGTCCCCGGAGGGGAAAAAATTTCTATAGTTCCATACTTACACTTGTACTCCTATTCTTTGCAATGATTGTATCTCTGACCAGAGGTATGTGGTTTGCTACCATAGCTTCTTCGTCAGTAGTTGTTTTGTTGTATTTGTATCACAAGGGAAGTAACACTTTCTTTTCTGGAGTTAAGAGAGTGTTTGCTGGCTTATTGTTTGTTGCTGTCATTATTTTTGTACTTATGCATAATCCAGCAACTCAGAATTTTATCATATATGTAAGTGAAAGATTTTCCTCGCTGTTAAGTTTATCAGTAGATTTGTCACTATTTAATCGCTATCAGGAATTCATTCAAGTCGTTAAGGCACTAAGGTCAAACCCTTTTATTGGACAAGGATTAGGTTCAGAAATATACTGGCGTGACATTCTTTTCAGCTTTATTGTCCACAAAACAAATTATGTTCATAACAGTTATTTATGGATTTTGCTAAAATTTGGTTTTATCGGCTTTTTAACTCTATGTATTGTATACTTATCTATTATACGAAGTCTTTTCCAAATAATCAGACGGATCAGGTTAGTACAATTAAAAGCAATCGCTACAGGACTTTCCGCGGGTCTGATTTCTGTGTTTATTTTTTCAATCACATCACCGTTTATCAACATCGGCATCGGCAATTTCTATTTAGCATTAGTGCTCGGTATATTCTCTTTGTTTAGTGAATTATCAATATGAGAATACTTTTTGTTTCCTTAGGGTATGTTTATCCTCCTGATACCGGCTACAAAAATAGTCTGTTCCCAGTGATTCAAAAAGTTGCCAAAAATCACAAAGTCACACTACTATCGTCTTATGAAAGGAAAGAAGAAAAATTTCTTGGAAAGGTATCTGAAATTACTGGCGTCAAGGAAGTAAATGTTGAACGTAAGAAACTGAGCACTCTTAGGAAACTCGCATTTCCGTTTAAATTTGTTTATAGCCTTCTGTTCAGTAAGCCTATCATTGAAGACCATCCAGAAATGCAGAAAGCAGTTAATAACCTATTAAAGCATGAACAATTTGATATAATCCAGGTTCAGCATCTTATGATGGTTCAATACTTCTTTGGTTGCAAAATACCTTTAATCCACGCCGCCCAAGATATCTTGTCAGAACGATACAAGAGACAATTCAATCACGGAATGAATACAAAATATAGGATTCAATCATTGTTTTATTATTTCCTTATATCCATCTTTGAAAAAAAAGTGTATTCGCATTTGATCGATACAACTATTGTCCTCACTGAAACCGACAAAGCATTAATGCAAAAAAAATTTCCTAAGTTTAAAAAAGTTCAAGTAATAAATTATGGTATTAAAATAGAGGAAAAGAAAGTAATAGAAAAATGCAGAACTAATGATATTCTATTTGCTGGCTATATTGCATATCCGCCAAACTTTGATGCAATTAAATTCTTTATTCAAAAAATTTTTCCGTATGTGCTCGCCCAATCAAAGAATACACAACTTAGTATTGTAGGAGCAGGATTTGAGAAAGAATTAAAGCAACTGATTACAGATGACAACAGAGAGAATATAAGAATATTTGGATATGTCGATGATGCCCGCCAGTTTTTTTTATCACACAAAATCTCTGTGGTACCTATTCGTTTCGGAGGCGGGGTTCGGGTAAAAATACTGGAGGCAATGGCATGTGGTATTCCTGTAGTATCTACTTCTGTTGGTGCAGAGGGTATTAATGTTACGCATAAAGAGGGAATTATTATTGCAGATGATCCGAAACTTTTCGCTGAGTGGATAGTAGTGCTTTTAAGTGATGAAAATTTAAGGAAGTTTATTGCGTCAAATGCCTATAGTTATGCAAGAAATTTTCACGACATCAGAAAATATACACAAGCATTTGAAGCTAAATATGTTGAGATGGTAAACAGACAGAACACCAGAAAATGGCGTTGCTAATAATGGACAAGACAACATACTATTTGACCAATGTTAAAACTAATAGTAGAGCAATAAACAAAATCATAGTATTGAAAATAGAACCTATCAAGCTCCTGCAAAAAACAGCCGTTGACATTACTCAAATTTTGGATACCATAGCTATAGTTATACGAAATTATTTATGAAGAAAAAAAATCTGCACAAGGCTAAAATTTGTATTTTTGGAGATGCGAGTAATATACACCTTAAGCGTTGGATAGATGCGCTAAAAAACCGAAATTTTGATGTTGCGGTAATCTCCTACCGTAGCAGCACACTGCAAGATGTGCCTCTCTATGACATTTCATACCCAGAATTGCGTAGATTTGAGAAGATTGAATCATTCGTTAGAATTTTGAGAGGTATAAAAATGTTTTTTCTTTTGCGAAAAATATTAAACTACCTTAAACCCGATATTATTCATATCCATTATCTAATTAATACACCCCTCGTTTTTGCTTTTTGGAAAACAAAGAACATTGTGCTATCAGTTTGGGGAAACGATATTGTTACAGATTCTCGTAGAGAATCTTTTTTTAAAATTTGGTATAAAAAAACTCTTTTGAGATGGGCTGGCGCAATAACGGCAACAACCATTTTTCTTGCTGAACAAACCAAAAAATATGTTGATCGTAATATATCAATAATCCCATTTGGGGTTGATACATCAAAATTCAATGGTCTAAGGCATTCAAGTACTGATTATGTTAACATCACTTTTATAAAGCACTTGGAAGAAAAGTATGGGGCAAAATACTTGCTTGAAGCGATACCATTGATTCTTGAAAAAAATAAGAATATACGGGTATTTATTGCTGGAACAGGCTCGCAGGAATTATTTTTGAAAAATCTTACATCCAAATTATTAATTGAAGAGTATGTAGTATTTCTCGGCAGGCTTGAACATGAAGAGGTAGTTGATTTACTACGAAAGACACACATTTTCGTAATGCCATCTGTCTGGGAAAGCGAAAGTTTTGGTGTATCAGCAATTGAGGCATCTGCGATGGAGATACCAGTAGTAGCTTCAAATCTACCAGGCGTAAGGGAAGCGGTAATTGATGGTGTGACAGGTATATTAGTTCCGCCTCGGGACCCACAGGCAATTGCTGATGCCTGCCTTACACTTATTAATGATGAGTCTTTAAGAAAAGAAATGGGAAAAGCTGGTAGAATATTTGTTAAGGAAAATTTTGAATGGGAAATGTGTGTTAATAAAATGATAAATTTATACCAAAGAGTTTTGTCAAATGAAAAATAGTATTCCTGTTGCAATGGTTTTATCAAATCCATTTGAACCTGATTATCGGGTCTATAAGGAAGCTTGCAGTCTTATCAAAAATGGATACAGAGTGACGATCTTCGCCTGGGATAGGAGTTGTAAATTCCCTGTATATCAATTGATAGACCAGATTGTCATTAAAAGAATAAGAGTTAAGTCCCCTTATGGAACAGGTATTTTAAAAATGAATGCAATATTCTCGTTCTGGTTAAAAACTATTAGAATCATTAAGCAAGAAAATTTTTCAATTATTCACTGCCATGATTTAGATACTTTAATTATTGGGTTCTTCTTTAAAATGCTTTATGGAAAAAAAGTCGTGTATGATGCACATGAAAATTTCCCTAAAATGATTCGGATGAGTTCACCTTATGTAATTATGTTTGTAGTAAAAATATTCGAAGACTTTCTTATAAGATTTGTGGATGCCATTGTTACTGCGAGCTCTGTCCTGGGCGATGAATTTAGGCGGAAAACTGCAAAGCCAGTAATTACCATCGGTAATTGGCATGACTTACAGAATATTGACGATTCGCTTGTGCAGAAAATTCGCAAAAAATATAAGAAGGATGCCAAGTTACTAATCACATATATTGGAAACCTGGACCAATCACGCTCAATAGTGCCAATGATTGAAGCTGTTAGACTTGAAAGAGAAGTCCATTTCCTAATTTGTGGTGCCGGTGCTCAGAAAAAAGCGGTCGTTGAAGCGGTATCAAGATCGAATAATACATATTATATCGGCAGAATACCATTGGCGATGGTTCCTGTATTTACTGCTGCTTCCGATGTTATTTTCTATGTTATGAATGAAAACTCTCTCATAGCAAACTATAACGCACCTAATAGTTTAGGATTTGCTCTAATTGCCGGCAAACCATTAATTGCATCTGACAATGGTGAATTAGGTAGAGTAATAAAAAGTGCCAATTGTGGAATTCTTGTAAAAGACAGTAAGATAGATACATTGCGTGACGCTATTCATTCTTTTTTGGACGAAAAAATACTGATTGAATTAAGTAAAAATGCATTGAATGCTGGTTGTACACATTATAATTGGTCTAAAATGGAAAAAATCCTTGTGGATTTATACAGCAAACTTGTGGAACTTTAAACCACTATCTTCTATCATTAACTAAATTTATATACTTTTAGCATAATGTTGAAGTAAAAACTGTCAATAAAGTTTAAAGCAAAAATATTTTCCTGACAATCTATTGTCGCATTTGAATTGAAAAATTTCTATTACCGACTCAAAATCTAACCTTAATTTTCCTGTTCGTATGACACAGAGTTTATATTGCTGACGTTCCTTCTGAAACAGTATCCTTCCATAGAAGGAATTGGGATAAATAAATAATTCTTGAAATCTATTTTTTTCTCAATATAATTATTTATATATGGAAATTATTTTCTGGGCTTGTTTGGTAGTGCTGTTGTATACATACTTTGGTTATCCGCTTTGCATGATGTTTCTAAGTCTATTTGCAAAAAAAACAGGCAATAGGGAATTTGTCTTACCATCACTTTCTTTAATTATCCCTGTTTATAATGAAGAGAAAGTTATTGAAAAAAAGATTAAAAATAGTCTTACCTTAAATTATCCCAATGATAAACTCGAAATTATTGTTGCCTCTGATTGCTCAACAGATAACACCAGGGCAATCGTTGAGAAGTATTATGATAAAGGAGTGAAGTTTTTTGAATTTGAAAGGGCAGGGAAGTTAGCAACAATAAATAGAGTTATCCCATATACAAAGGGCGAGATTCTGGTTTTCACCGATGCTAACGCGATGTTTTTGGAAGATGCCCTGTTGAAATTAACAGCCCCCTTTGCAGATGAGAGCATAGGTGTCGTATCTGGTGCTGAAAGAATTAGCAAATATACAAACAATGTTTTCAGTATCTTTGAAAAAATCTACTGGGATTATGAAAACAAATTAAAGGAATGGGAAAGTAGAATATATAGCACGGTTGGAGCAAATGGTCCTATCTATGCTATTAGAAGAGAACTTTTTTCATCAGTTCCTTCTAATTTAAATGTCTGCGATGATATGGTGATTTCATTAGAGTCTGTAAAGAAAGGCAAAAGAATATTCTTTGAACCAAAAGCTGTGGCAGTTGAGGAAACCTCAATGACTATAAAAGAAGAGTGGCGACGCAAAATTCGTATTGCCAGCCAAGCATGGCAATCACTGGCATTTGAAAAAACACTCTTGATTCCCTTTAAAAGCTCCGTTGCTCTACCATTACTATTTCATAAAATATGCAGATGGTCCACTTTCCCTTTAATGGCGGTCCTTGTGTTGAGCAATTTTTTTACTAATGGTTTTTTTTATGACTTTCTTTTGCTGTTTCAAATAGTATTCCATACTATCTCAATTATTGGTTTAATTTTTTTATGGAACAATACTAAATTACCGATTGTTTCATTTTTGGGTTATTTCTTTATGACTAACTTTGCTCAATTTATCGGTCTCTATAAGGCAATCTTTCAGCCGGGTAAACCAATCTGGCAACCGACCCAGAGAGGTTAAAGATCAGCCTTACTATCTCCAGGCATCTTGAAAAACCTGCCCTAAAAAAATTATGAGTTCCAATCCTTTTGAACGAATTTGGCAAAGATAAAATAATTTGGGTTAGATACAATAAATCATCCATCTAAAACATGCCCTGATGGAAATCAGTAAATCAAAAATTTTTCACGCAAAAAAGGAGATGAATATCTGGATTAAGAAGATGATAAATGCAATAAAAATTCCGAAAAGGGCAAGAAATTTTAATATAGGTAGTGGGGCGATAAAGTATAAAAAGATGGATATTGTCAGGATTCCAAATCCATTTAAATACCAATATAGACGGGATGGTTTTTCTTTTTCTGGTTTGTGTTCCTGAGTTGGTTGGGTCCTTGATTCAAAGAATTTATTTAAGCGCTGGGGCATCTCAACAAGGATAGTGAGCATATCCCTAAACCACCATCTGCCTTTTGATATTATATCTCGAAGAGAAAGCATACCCAGGTTATTCTCACGGGCAAAATTTTTCAGAAATTCAATGGTATTAAAATCAGGATCAAGTTTCCGACCGATGGACTCAATCTGGGAGAGTGCCTTACCCAAATACAATAAATCCTGGGGAATCCGTATCTGGTATTTCCGAATAACACGGTTGATGTCATTTATAAAATCACGCACTGAAATATCTCTCAAGGTTCTTCCCTCAAATTTATTTAAAACATAGAATATGTCCTCTTTCAATGCCTCTGTTTCAAATCCATTCTCTATTATTCCAATCTTTAAAAGGGCATGGGTGATACGGTCTGGCTCCATCTCAGCAACACCGAGTAGGAAATCAATCATCTGTGCCTTGAGCTGGGGGCTTATCCTGCCCACCATTCCAAAATCCACTGGCACCAGGCTGTTATTATCTTTTATGAAAAGATTTCCTGGATGGGGGTCAGCATGGAAGAATCCATGGATGAGAATCTGTTTAAGGAAGATATCGGCACCGGCACGGGCAATCAATTTTGGATTATTTCCATTGGTCTTTAATTTTGGTACATCATCTATTTTAATTCCATCAATATGCTCCTGGACAAGAACCCTTGATGTGCAGAGTTCATGAAAGACCCTTGGTATATAAATCCTTGAATCATTCTGAAAATTCTCCCTGAATTTTTCAATATTTGTTACTTCATTCAATAAATCAATCTCCCGATGAATCATTCGGTTAAAGGTTTCAATCAACTCTCCGGGTTTGTGCCTTTTTATAACCGGAATATTATGTTCGGCAATCCGTGCGAGCTCCTTCAATACCTGTATATCAAGGTCAATAATCTTCTTTATATTCGGTCTGCGCACCTTCACAATCACCCTTATTCCCTTGTATTGCGCAGAATAGACCTGGGCAATGGACGCGGAACCAAGCGGCTCAGTGTTAAAGTTTTCAAAGATTCTGGAGATCGGCCCGATTTCGGATTCAATTATTCTCTTGATCTCTGAAAATCCTACAGGCCTGACACTGTCCTGGAGTTTTGAGAGTTCTTTGGTTATCTCCTCAGGTAAGATATCATTTCTGGTTGAGGCAAACTGTCCGATTTTGATAAATGTGGGACCGAGTTCCTCAAGGGCAAGGCGCAGACGCTCAGGAATCGGCCTGAGTCTTACCTGGTTTTTTACCAGGCCCAGACGGGCAAGCCAGAACCATGGATTGACTGTCTTGATATATTCAGAAAAGCCATACTTCAGCAGGGTTCTACTTATCTGAATATAGCGCTGATAACGCCTGAAGGGATTCAAAAACATCTACCCGGATCTATCTTGATTTAATGCGCCTTTGACTCTTTCAGGATTTTATCAATCTTTGCATGCAGTTCATCAATCTCTTTTTTTGTTGCAAACCGCACCCTTTGCATTATCTTGTTTATAATCCTCTCCATTCTTTCAGTCTTTTTATCAATCAATTGCCAGTTCTCTTTTAATAATTCATTTTCATTTATTGCGGTCTTGCCTTCTTTAATCCATTCGGTATATCTTTCCTGAAAGTGCCTTCTGGTTAATGTAGTACAATGGGGTCAAATCTTCACAATTCACTTTTCTTCGCAAATTAAATTGAGTATAAATCATCCCTAATAATAAAAGAGGAAGCTAAAATACTTATTGTGAATTGTGAAGATTTGACCCCGTATCTAAAAAAGGTCTTTAATGAGTTCTGCTATTTTTTCAAGGAATTCCCTGTCTTCTTTTGTAAAGGGCGAGATTTGATGCGAATCAATATCAATCTCGGCAACCACATTATCTTATTTGAACAC
>FWPV01001329.1_pt1 | contig 69100 bp, 64 predicted proteins | sample 2228371 | NCBI WGS metagenome assembly FWPV01 (sample SAMEA103939776, study PRJEB20133) | metagenome
ATCAGATAGAGCGAAAGAGACCATACCGGAGAATACATCAATCATCAGAGATAACCAGAAGACAAAGACAATTGATATACCGGGCAAGTCAGCGACCGTAACATCGTTATTGGTAGAGGATAATTCGAGAGGAAATCAAAATGAAAATGTAAAAACAGTGGATGAACCATCTGTGCAAGTTGCTAATACAAATTATTATGAATTTCCCATCAATACTAACAGGATGGAACATTTTACCCAGAATGTATCGGAAAACGCTAATTACAGGGATATGTTGTTAGGCCAAAATGATGAAACAATTAAAACGATTCAAAATTTAAAGGAAGCCCTTAACATCCAATTTGAAATATTAACGAAGAAAGTAGCTTTAAATAGGTCTAAGATAGAAATTAATCAGAGACAAGATAAAACTAGGCTTTCGGCAGATGAATTACAAACTCCAAACATGATTAATGCAAACATCTTCAAGGACCTGAATGTATCAAGCATTATCTATGATAGAACTCGGAATATAGAACAAGATCGGATGAAGTTAGAATTGGATGACTTAAATATGGATTTGAGTATGAGGCAAACAGGCACAGGACAAAAGGATTCAAAGCAAATCATAAGACAAAATATTGTCGATGATAACGTCCGAACTTATGAGACTTTTTTGGATAGAAATTTTGAACAAAAAGAAAACACATACGTCACTGAAACAACACAAAGAATAGGCAATGAAACACGAGATATAACTGTGAAGTATGTTGATAGTGGAAAAGATTCAAAGAGTGATTCAAGGTCATTTTCTGAGAGAATTGAAGCTATAAATCATAAGATTACTGTTGAAAATGTCTTTACAGACATAAAAACAGAAAACACAATGATTCATAAGGACTCTGAGATAATCTCCAAAGTACTGGAACTTCCAGAAAAGATAGCAGAATATATAAAAATAACAAAGGCAAAAAGTGATGTAAGAGCTCATTCCGTTGTCATTCATCTTGATCCACCAAATTTAGGAAAAATAAGGTTGAAAATGTTAATGGAGAACAATAAAGTTGAGGCGGAAATTAATGTTGCAAATTCTGTCACAAAAGGGATTATAGAAGCACAATTACCAGAGATAAGAAGAAGCCTTATGCAATATGATATAAATCTTTCCGAATTTAACGTGATATTAGACAATAACAGTTCAAGAAATAATTCACAAAACCTATTACAACAAGAGAAATGGTCAGCACAGACATCGTTTTATAATCGCAACAATGGTAATAAAGGGGAAGAAGAACAAAGGAGACGTTATATGCGGTTTATGAATAACAATTCACTTGTTGATCTTTTGACTTAGGAGGCAGATATGAATATCAACATAGTAAAAACAACAGGCGCGGTGTATAATGCGGAGCAAAATAAGCCAAAATTAGGTGAAAAACTTGGCAAAGAGGATTTTTTAAAACTGTTAGTAACACAGTTGCGTTATCAAGACCCTATAAAACCGATGAGTAATGAACAGTTTATCGCACAAACAGCTGAGTTCTCATCCCTTGAACAGATGCAAGAGATGAACTCAAACATAAGGGCTTTCATTGAGTCTCAGCGAAAAATAAGCAAATCATCTGCGATATCGCTCATAGGCAGAAATGTAACTGTTAATAAATCCGCATTTTCGTTATCATCGGATAAGGCATCTGCAAGTCTGACTTATAATTTGCCAAAAGATGCTGATGTTACAATTACAATTTTTGATTCCCTGAATAAAGTTATAAGAACCGTTGATCTCGGAAGACAAAGGGCAGGAACACATAGCTATCTTTGGGATGGCAAAACAAATCAGAATAACCATGCAGGTAAAGGTGATTATAGCTACAAGATCACCGCGAAAGATGCAGACGGCAAGTATGTAACGACGGATAATATGATCTCCGGACAAGTTGAAGGGATATCTTTTGAGGGAGATGATCTACTTTTAAACATCGCTGGTGCATCTTATCCATTATCGGCATTAGCTAAGGTTTTACCAAGTAATGTGGAGGTATGATCTATGGTAAATAAGATAAACAACATCAATGTTAATGGGCTTTCAAAGAGCATTCAAAAGGATCAGATAAGCACAAAAGTTAAATTTTCAGAAGTCCTTGAGAATGCTAAAAACGAGATGGAGGTGAAGCTATCTGTTCATGCACAAGAACGGCTCAAACAGCAAAACATAAATATATCTCCAAAAGACTTTGATCGCATAAATGATGCAGCTAATTTAGCTGAAAAGAAGGGAGCGAAAGAATCCCTAATGCTTTTGGATAACATCGCACTAGTTGTAAATATCAAAAACAGGACGATAATAACTGCAATAGACAAAACAAGACAAAAAGATAAGGTTTTCACTAATATTGATAGCACGATAATATTATAATAGCGCAATGATATTGTAAAGGTTGGACCTCATCAGAGGAGACCTTGTGGATCATCCTTCGCCTAGGGATGATTAATAGGAGGGATTCAGATGTTAAGATCACTTATTTCAGGACTTTCAGGAATAAGGACACATCAAACAGCTTTGGATGTCATAGGTAATAACATAGCCAATATTAATACGCCATCTTATAAGTCGTCGCGTGCTTCTTTTTCTGATGCGCTTTCACTAACACTTAAAGGAGGAACACCGCCGACACGGACAAGAGGAGGATTAAATCCGTTTCAAATTGGTCGTGGCTCAACAGTTGATAGCATAGATACAATATTCACACAAGGAAGTTTAGAGACGACAGGCAACCCGACCGATCTAACTATAGCTGGCGAAGGGTTTTTTGTTATGCGTCACGGACAAGAATACTTATATACTAGGGATGGTAGCTTTGCGGTTGACGCGACAGGAACTTTGGTCGATCCCAATACCGGCTATGCGGTGCAAGGAAGGATGGCTGATCCAGCGGGAAATATTTTGTCCTCCACCCCGATAACAGACATCAAACTGCCAATTGAGTCATTATTTCCTGCACGAGCGACAAGCACAGCCTCATTGACAGGTAATCTTGATGCACATGCAGGCACAGGGGAAATTCCTTTCATTGGAGATACTGCAAACGCTTCTTTTTCTGGAAATTTAAATGCTACTGGAACAACTACTGTGCCGACGAGTTACGAAAAACATATTGTTATTTACGACTATCTTGGAAATGCCCATGATGTGACAGTAACATTTACAAAGACCCAAGATTCATCAGCAGGACCACCGCCAATTCTTGATGAGTGGACTTGGACTGCATCAGATGCATCTGGCGCGGTATCAGGAACAGGGGTGATATCTTTCAAGGCTGATGGGTCTTTTAATAACTCAACAGGAAACTCAATCACATGCACAGCTTGGGGAACAGGGGGAACTTCTGATATCAATATTGATGTTGACTTCGTTCGGATGACTCAAACGAATGCCCCGTTTTCTCCGATGCTTTCTTATCCTGTTGAAGATGAAACCTATCAAACATCAATGCTTGTTTATGATTCATTGGGAGGGACTCATAACGTCATCATAAATTTTGAGAAGGACCCATTGAAATCAAATACTTGGCGATGGTCAATAGGTGTTTCCGGTAATGACGAAGCCTATATAAATGATCCAGCAGGACCTGCCTACTCACAGGAACTTGTCTTTAATCCAGATGGGACAGTTAAAACAGGTGCAACTGCTAATCTTGTAATAGAAGGTCCAGGAGGAATTGTTGACGGCACTACAACATTAACTAACCTTGAAAATGGAGCAAATCCTGTAAGAATTGCCCTTGATCTATCTGATCTAGTTCAGTTTTCAGGTGCTTTCACTCCGGTCCCATCTGCAAGGGACGGTCATGGCGTAGGCAGTCTTGACAATATAACTTTTGACGATACTGGAACATTAATTGGGACATTTACTAACGGAAATAGTCAAAAGTTGGCTCAAATTGTCCTAGCAGATTTCCATAATCCAGCTGGACTTGTTAAAGTCGGTGGAAGTATGTATAGCGTTTCTATGAACTCCGGTGCAGCGGTTATAGGGACTGCTGGTGCTGGTATTAGGGCAAGTATAATATCAAATGCAGTTGAAGGTTCTAACGTTGACTTAGCCAATGAATTTACAAAAATGATCATCGCTCAACGCGGTTTTGAAGCGAATTCAAGAGTTGTTACCACTAGCGATGCCATTCTTGGTGAGTTAATAAACTTGAAGAGATAGATTATATTGTCGTTATAGCTCCATTTAAATGAGGTAGCCCAGCTTAAACTGTTGAAATAAAGTCGAAAGTTTGGGCTACAAATACACATAAAAGCGGATGGGAATATGGACCTTGCAACTATTATAGGTGTATTGTCAGGCATTGGATTCGTGCTGTTTGGAATATTGCTTGGTAGCAGTATAACGACATTTATTAATGTGCCGTCGTTACTTATTACTGTTGGAGGGGCAATTGCAGCAACGTTGATGTCATTTCCCTTGCCAGAGATACTTAAAATTTCAAGGATCACTATTAAAGTCATAAAAACCGGTGAACACAATGCAATAGAAACTATACAGATTCTCTTATCTTATGCTGAAAAATCAAGAAGACTTGGACTATTAAGTCTAGAAAGTGAGATTGATGATTTAAAAGATGATTTTTTGAGGACTGGAATGAGACTTGTTATTGATGGGGCAAACCCCGATGAAATAAGGGATATTCTAGAGAATGAAATTGAGTTTATGAGTAGTAGACATAAAAGAGCACAAGACCTATTTCTAACGATGGCGAAATATGCTCCTGCTTTCGGGATGATTGGAACCTTGATCGGTTTAATAGCAATGCTAAAAACGATGAATGATCCATCAACGATAGGGCCATCTATGGCGGTATCGTTGATAACGACGTTCTATGGCTCTCTTATGGCTAACTTATTTTGCATGCCAATAGCAGGTAAACTTAAAACACGGACAGCAGACGAAATTCTTGTTAAACGGGCAATTATCGAAGGCGTGATTATGATCCAAGCTCAGGTTAACCCAAGATTTATTACACAAAAACTGGTAACGTTTCTCCCCCCAACTATGAGGGAAGCTATATCAGAGAAAAAGGGAAAGAAGGCTTTAGAATATGAAGAAGCGAAGGCTTGATGAAAACGATAACGAAGGCGGGGGCGATGAGTGGCTACTTACCTACGGCGACCTTATGACACAATTGGTATGTTTTTTTGTGTTGATAGTGGCTTTTTCATCGTTAAATATTGAGAAATTTCAAGAAGTGTTGGCTTCCATACAAATAGCTCTTGGTGGAGGCTCTGCCTCTGGTGTCTTGACCGAATTACCATCCGCAGTCGATATCCCTTTACATAGTTCTGAACTTAAAGTAGATGAAGGCAAATTTATGGAACTTAAAGGGAAAATCGATGAGTATATCGAAAAACAAAAGTTAAACGAATATTTAGAAACACACATAACACACGAAGGATTACAAATAACACTTAAACAACAAGAGCCCTCTGTGTTCTTTGATACAGCAGAAGCACGCATAAAAGAAGAAGCATACCCAATTCTTAATCAAATAGGTAAATTCCTAAAAGACATCACAAATGAAATAAGGGTTGAAGGACATACAGATATTAGACCGATAAATACACCCCAATTCCCTTCTAATTGGGAACTATCCGTAGCAAGAGCAACCAATGTCCTTAAATATCTAAATGAAAAATGCGGAATATCTGCTGATAGGCTTTCCGCTGCTGGATATGGACCTTATAAACCAATTGCGCCAAACGATTCTGAATCGGGAATGTCCAAAAATAGACGAGTTGAGGTCATAATACTTAGAAAATCATTGAAGGAGGAAAAAAGCCAAGGTCCAATTGATACTCAGTTGATCAAAAATTAAAAATTGAAGTCTATGTAAGGTCACTAGAAACATACAAAATAATTATAATCAAAACGAATTTTGATGTCTGTTTTTTGTGTTTCGCAAAAAATATTAACCTGAATTAACTGATTAACGATATGTGAAATGTAAATTCACAACAACAAGATAAGGAGGTCATTATGATAACATGGAACGATAATTTTAGTGTAAATGTAAAAGAAATTGATGATCAGCATAAAAAGCTAATAGAAACCATTAACAGTCTTGAAAATGCTATGAAAATAGGTAAAGGGAAGGAGATCATCAATAATGTCATTCAAGAGCTGATCGAATATACTAAATACCATTTTTCTAAAGAAGAAAACTATATGGAAAAATTTAAATATCCAGAATATCAATTGCATAAATCCGCTCATGATAATTTTACCAAAAAAGTAGGCGAGTTTCATAGGAATGCCAAGGAGTCAAAGGTAGGAATAGCATTGTCGGTATCTGATTTTCTCCAGCAATGGCTGACAAAGCATATTCTTAACACTGACAAGAGATACTCAGAATTCTTTAACAAGCAAGGACTGAAATGAAATTATACGCTTTAATTATATTTTCCACATCAATATTGTTGGAAATAGAAATCTTGAAAGTTTTATTTTGAGGAAAAGGAGTTCTAAAAAGATCAAAAACATCAAGACTATCTTTTGACTATGGTTAAAAACTACATAGTCAAAAGATACTTGAATTATAACAGCTATATTATGTATAATATAGCGGAATGTTTTTTGAGTAACGTATATAAAAACTAGTATTCTATTGCTTATGGGAAACATCATGAAAGCTTTAATAATAGACGATTCAGCAACCATGAGAAAGATTGTTAAAGGTTCTCTTGAAGCGATTGGAGGCTTTGAAATAGAAGAGGCAGAGAACTGCGATGAAGGTTTAAAAAAACTCCTCAGTGGGTTGGCAGTGAATATAATTCTAGTGGATTGGAATATGCCCGGCATGACTGGAATTGATTTCACAAAATCCGTTAAAAGCACGCCTGCTTTGTCAAAAATTCCGATCATTATGATCACATCTAACGCTGAAAAAGAACACGTTTTATCAGCAGTTATGGCAGGTGTTAATGATTATATGGTAAAACCTTTTACGTCAGAAATCTTTGAACAAAAGATCAAAAAAGCTCTTGGAATATAAAGCCTTAGATGTAGTCTGATAATTTGGGGAGTTTTAATATTGTGGCTGTTGCATATAACGCGGCTTGATAGGCTTCTTGATCGCTAATAAATTGTGCTGCTTCTTCTGCAATGTCTACGTCTTCTACTTGTGAAATGTCCCTTCTCAGTGATAGTTCTAACGTATTTAGCCCTTCAATGCTTGATTGAATCCTATTTACTTTTACTCCGATCTCTCCTCTGATCATACTTATTCTGTTTAGTTCATTGTCAATCTCGCCTATGGCTGAATTTATTCCTTTTGTGTTGTTGGAATTAAGGGCATCTTTGAAGTCTCTTAAAACCTTAAATATGCCATACTCTGCGGTTCCTGTACCAAAAACTCTGGAACCGGGAAAATTCACTACCATCGTATCTTGACCAAGCTCTATTCTCTGTCCTATTTCCCCATCATCGCCTAAGTACTGAATATCATCATCAGATTTAGTATAAGGCATAGTCAATGTTTTTTGACCACTAAAAATATATCTGCCTGCAAATTGTGAGTTAGCTAATTGTAACATCTGGTCAATCATAATAGAGACCTCGTTTGCAACAGTTTTTCGCTCTTCTGACCCTAACGTATCTGATGCCATAACTGATGCCTTCTGTCTCGCGTCAATCAGCATATCTGAAACTCTTTCTAATAAATTATCTGTATATGATAACAGAGTATTTGAATTTTCACAGTTACGAATGGTTTGTCGGACTCTGCCAAGGTCTTTGTAATTCGTCATAATCCGTGAACTGCCAATTGGGTCATCAGAAGGACAACTAACGTTCTTTGTTGTTGCTATGCGATGGTGTGTTTTTGATAATTTTTGGGCTGTTTGTTTCATCCCTGTCATCGCTCGTTCTTGTATTATTTTATCCGTTATTCTCATGATAATTAACCACCTATTTTCATTAATGTATCTAGCATTTCATTTATGACAGACATATATTTAGCTGCGGATTCGTAGGCTTTTTGTAATCTTATTAACTGTGTCATTTCTTCATCCAACGATACGCCTGAAACCGATTCTCTTCGTTCTTCCAGATCAGTCACAATCAATTTGACACTTTCTAACATTATATTTGATAACTTAATATCCGTTCCAATCGAGTTGATGGTATCAGAGTAAAACCTTGATATGTTAATTGAATCTGCACTATCCATAATCGTCCCATCGGATAATACGCGGGCTTCCGAAAGCTTGGCGATGTCAAGCGCTATTTGATTATTTCCCACATTACCATTTTGTGAGGCTGCTACTCTTTCAGGATGGCCAACTATACCTGTTACATCATCGTCATTGACTTTTATATCACCTGCATTTGTTCCTGAAAAGAAATCCCTGCCGTTAATGCCATCAAGTCCATATCCAACATTGTGGATTTTATTGACTGAGTTGATCAAAGTCTGGGATAATCGGTCAAGTTTTTCAACAAGATTAGGTATAATTTCGTCACGGATTTGAAGTAATCCTGCTATTTCTCCGTTGTTGATCACAACTTTTGAAAAATCGCCTGACCATCTTAAATTTGTAACTACCATGCCTTTTGACGAGATATTATTTGTCTCAATAGGGGTGAACACATTATCATCTACAATTGCGCGTCCGCCAATGAAAACAGCAATTGTGCCATTTTCACGTTCAATTGTTGAAATGTTTATCAGCTTGGATAAGTCGTCAATGAGCATGTCCCTTTTATCTCTGAGACCAGATACTTCGTCTCCTGATGCCTCTAATGATCTTATTTTAGCGTTATAATCTGCGATCTGACTTGCCTTTTGATTCAGTTGTTCAAGTTTGTCATCTATATAGCTATTTGCCGTCCTTCTTATATCTTTTAGTGCCTGATCGACGCGGTTGATACTTTTTGCCAGAGATATTCCCCGTTGGATGACAACCGCTCTCGTAGTCATATTTTCAGGATTGTTGGCTAGGTCTTCCCAACTATTCCAAAATTCAATAAGCAAATTATTGATGCCGTTTTCAGACGGTTCAAGGAAAATCCTTTCAATTTGACCATATAACTGAGACTTCATCTCCCAGCTTCCGAGATTTTGGTTTTCATTTCTGATACTTCTATCAATGAATTTATCGCGTATTCTTCGTGATTCTAAAAAGTTTAAGTCTCTTTGCTCTGTATAGATGGAATTTTTAACTTCAATTCTTCTTCTTGAATAACCGGGCGTGCTGACATTGGATATATTTTCTCCCGTAAGTTTTAATGATTGTGTTTGATTCATTATGGCACGTTTTCCGATATCAAGGCTTCCTAATAAGCTCATCTTAAAAATACCTCATAATAATTCATCACGGGATTATCCCCAACCTGAGATAAACTTCCCTTTACCTTCATTTTTTTCTAATTGACCATTGTTTGAATATTTTGTATTTTCACTGTAAGAAGATGCAAATATTTTTAAAACTCCGTTAACATAATGTAGTGAATGTTTTATTATATAGGCATTGCTTTCTCTTATGTTATCTAGTTCATTGATTATAGATTGAATTTCATCACAGATTCCAGAAAGGCGATTATTGTAAGGATAACTCACTAATCCTGCCAATCTTGAAAGACTGATGGCTTCTTGTGGTAAATTAAGGTAATTTGATAGTTGAGATACAATGGATTTTCTGGCTTCTTCTAATGTTTTTATTTTCAGTATTGTTGTCTCTTGCTTTTTGATTATTTCTTCAAAGTCTTGGATATTTCCCTCTGAAAAACATCGGCGTTGTTCAAATAAAAGGTCTATCAGGATTCTGTATTGGCTAAGTTCGTTGTAGAGGACATCAATTAGACTTTCCATCAGATTGTCTATATGGTTTTTTATTTGATCAGAGTTTTTTGATCTCAAACCTGTTTTTATTTCTTTGACAAATCCCGCTGACAAGGGCTATTCCTCCATGGAAAATTACCCGATAATAGGCAATCAGGACGAAAAAATGGTCAACTGGGGGAGTTATTGATCCATTTCTTCGCTCTGAAAAGCCTTATAAAGACCAAAAACACAAATTTAAAGGGCTTCTTAAAGGGCTTACTTGGGCATCTGATATTACCAAAAAATTCCATGATTGATTTTGTTGGTTGTGCGGTGCCAGCGGTCTGAAAAATAGAACAGAAATTATAGAATCTTACCCGATCAGGTCAATTATAGATTTAGCGACTGATCTGCCGTCAATTTTATATTTGCCTGACTCAATTTGCTTGCTTATAGAACTGGATTTCTCCTCTTGAATGTCAGGCAGAGTTTTTACTATCTCCTCGTATTTTTGCATCTCTACGACCTGAGGAGATAAGACGATTTCATCAGTTTTTTGGGATTTTGTTGCATCAGAAACTGACTTTTTCTGATCTACTGACCGAGATTGTCTCAAATATGTTCTATCTATTCTCAGGCTGTCGTAGTAGTTAAATATCTTCATATTAATTCCCCTTATCTCTGAGGGTCTGCGTAGCCTTTAAAAATTTTCTAGTCAATACCTTATCATCTACATCATATATCGTAAAAATTGGGGAATAACTTTAGCCTTTTTTTAATATAATCTGAGAATAGATAGCATCAGCTAAACCTATGCCAGACCCTTTGGCAACCGCCCTTGCTACCTCTTCGTCCATCATGGATGTATATATTTCACGTGTAAAATTTTCTTCTACATTTGGAATCGTTTTTCTCATATTTTTTAACAGATATGAGATAAATATTGATTCAAATTCCTGACAGGCTTCGTAGAGCTTTTTATTTTGTCTGTCAGAATTATCCGATTTTGATGCATTTGTGTTGTATTGTGGTAATTTTACATTATTTATCATCTTATATGCGCTCTTTCATATATCTGCCTTGTTTTTTAAAGACAATTTTGATGTTGCTTTTATAATGATTTACCGAATACCTACATTATACGATCATATCGTTACAATTCTTGCGTGTAGTGCGCCTGCTTTCTTTATTGCTTGCAGAATTATGATCATATCACGTGGGGAGACACCGATCAAATTCAAAGCCCTTACAACTTCATCAATTGTTGTGCTACCTGGTATAATCTTCATCTTCATAGTTTCTTCTTCAACGTTAACCTCTTCCTTTTTTGTGATCACTGTCTCGCCAGATGAGAAAGGCATCGGTTGTAATACTTCTTCTATCGTTTTGACCTGTATGTTCAGATTACCGTGAGATATTGCAACCGGAGATATCTTTACATCTTTTCCCACTACAATAGTTCCAGTCCTTTCATCTATAACTACTTCTGCAATGCTGTCTGGAACAAGCGTTAGGTTTTCAATTTGTGATATAAAGGATACTAAATCGCTTTTTGATGATTCAGGGATCGTTATACTTACTGACGAGGCATCAATAGCCTTTGCTATACCAGAGAAAACGCTATTGATTGCAGATACCATTCTAGCTGAGGTTGTAAAGTCTGGATCATTAAGCACTATGATCAATTCATTTCCATCTGCATAATTCATATCAGGAACGTATTTTATAAGTCCTCCGTTTGGGACACGACCAACTGTTGGGTGATTTTTTTGGACGCTATTTTCGCCGCTTAGAGCTGTCGCACTAAATCCACCAACTGAAATTGCGCCCTGTGCAAGGATACAAAGTTTGCCATCTGGCAATGTAAGGGGGGTTGCTAGCAATGTCCCGCCAGATATGCTCTTTGCATCGCCTAATGATGAGACTAAGACGTCGATTCTTCCGCCGACTTTGGCAAAAAAAGGCAATTCCGCTGTCACCATAACCGCAGCAACATTTTTCACACTAAGCCTAGTTTGTGGAATTTCAATGCCAAATCTTGACATCATATTTGCAATAGATTGAACTGTAAACATAGCCCCTGCACTGTCACCTGTGCCGTTTAAGCCAACCACGAGTCCGTAACCATAGACGGGCTGATCGTATATGCTCTGTATCTTTGCAATATCTTTTATTCGGACACTTGGTAATGAATCAGCAAAAGAGACCTCACAAACACAAAGAAACTGCGATATTAATAAAATAAATGGGATAAATCTTCTCATTGTTTTACTCCAAAATTCGCTATATGATCTTCCTGAAAATTCCAGAAATCCAATGAAATGGCGCTAGAATTATTTTTGTAGCTTTTGTAACTATGCCCGGAGGTTGTGATGATCCTCCTTGTCCTTTATATTTTATCTCTGCATTAGCAAGGTATATTGATAAAACTGTGTTATCAGGTCTTATGTCTTCTGGTCTGACTGTTCCAATAATGGTTATGGATTGCATATCATCATTGACATTGATATTTCTTGTGCCCTCCAAAAGGTAGTTTCCATTCGGCAATATCTCTTTGATAAATACAGATATTTTCGCATCCATGCTGTCGCTACGTGTTGTTGTCCCTGAACCCGAATAATTTGCACCCGCATCAATGCCCAATTTCAATGGCAACTTGCCTAATCCGAAAAAATCACTTAAACTGCCATTTGTGCCTGATTTTTTGCTAGTTTGTGTAGCATCGCTTTTTGATGCTTTTGACGATTCTGCAACTATTATGGTTACTATATCGCCCACACGATGAGCTTTACGATCACTATAAAGCGAAGTATACTCAAAATCAGCCAATGAAAATGCGACAATAAAAAAGAATAACGATAAATTAATGACAGTTAATTTAGCCAATTTTTTCATCTCCATCTGAAATAATTTTATTGAAAATGAACTTTAACCGTTTTTTCATCTATAACCTGAGCAAGAATTTCACGCATTGAAGAAGTGTTGACGACTCTGATCATCTGACTATTTGTGCCGTTTTCCATAGCCCTGCCTTGTGTGGTTATCCTAAACTTTTGGGATTCTATAACTATCGTAATAAGGTCTCCCTGCTTGATGATCGGCGGTTTTTCCAATATATCTGATGTTATCAAGCTCCCTTTTGAGATCGCCCTCTTTGCCCTTTTCCCTAATAACTCTTTTTTGTCAACAACCACATTATCGGTTAAACCGACTATCTTAGACTCTATAACTAGGTCCTCAACGTCAATTATCTTGTTTCCCTCTATATTTCTTGATGCAACTGCAACATCTTTCACAATCTCCACTTTGAACGGGATGATGCGTTTTTCACAATCTCTTCCGTCGATAGAAAATGTGAACCTGAGCAAAATGTTATTATTAACGGTAGATGGGAATAAAAGTTCCGTTTTAACGTTCATTTCACCATACGGAAGAGCGACAGGTTTTATCTCGCCAGTTGGCTGAACAATGATTTTTTTCGCGTTTTTATCCGCTAGGCTTGCAATGAACGATTCCGCTAATGATATAATTTCTTCCGCTGAGACGATCTTGGACTTGGTTTGGACAGTAGTCTGATCTGGTCCTGACCAGATTATCAATTCAGTTTGAATCCCCTGTTGTCTCAATCTTGATTTTATATAATTGATATTTAATGTTATCGATGAATTGAGATCAGCTGATCTGCATATATGAGCCTTTGTTAATTTTTCTCTGATATCACTATCAGAGGATTCAATGCGTGAAATATCACCAAGATATATGTCCTTGCCTGTAACTGATGTATATTCAGCAATATAGACCGATGCTTTCATATCATCAGATAGACCAATAATTGACAATATAACAGTTGACAATATAACAAATGAGGCTATTGAAATAGGATATTTCAACTAATCATCATCCCCTATCTGCGAAGGTTATTTGCTATCCCTAGCATTTCGTCAGCAGTCTGTATGGCTTTTGAGTTTATTTCATAAGCCCTTTGTGCGACGATGAGATTGACCATTTCTTCAACAACTCTGACATTTGACATTTCCAACGAACGTTGAACTATTGTCCCAAATCCATCTGTTCCGGGAGTGCCTGTTATTGCCTGTCCCGATGCAGCGGTCGCAAAGTATAGGTTTTTCCCTCCACTGCTCAGTCCAGCTGGGTTAGTAAACCTTGCAAGCTCAATTACGCCAAGTTGCTGAGGTGAAGTCTTCCCAGGCATAAGCACTTGAACTGTCCCATCGGAAGTTATCGCGATATCTTGGGCTTCTGGCGGTATTGTTATCTGATCTTTCATCAAGAATCCGTCCGATGTGACTATCCTGCCCTGACTATCTTGTTTAAAAGAACCTGCTCTGGTATATGCGATCGTCCCATCTGGCATCATAATTTGGAAAAATCCATCGCCCTCAATAACCATATCCAAAGGGTTTCCCGTCTCTTCATAATCGCCCTGTGTAAACATCTTTTGTATCGCTATGGGTCTTGTGCCATGCCCAACTTGTATAGCGACAGGAACCTGTGAACCAGATGTGTTTGATGTGCCTGCTGGTCTTATGGTCTGATAAAGCAAATCCTGAAAATCCGCCCTACTACGTTTAAATCCTGTCGTATTAACATTCGCCAAGTTATTGGATATTACATCTGTATTAAGCTGTTGAGCTAGCATTCCCGATGCTGATGTCCAAAGTGCGCGAATCATATAAAATAGACCTCCTTATGCGTTAATCTTTCCCAATTCATTATTTGATTTTTCAAGCGTTTCATTGAACAGTTGTATAGTTTTCTGATAGGATTCGTATATTCTCATAGTTTCTATCATTTTTACCATCTCTTGAATTGGATTTGAATTGGATAATTCAATATATCCCTGCTTAACCTGTGCCTTACCAATTAACTCCGGTTGATTATTGTTTATGAAGGTATTATAGCCTCCTTTTTTCAATTGACTGTTATCCTGAAAGCTAGCTATACGTAGTTTGGCAATATATGTCCCGTTAACGATGATTTGACCAGAGCTGTCAATTTCAGGCGTCCCACCTTGAATTTGAATGACGCCGTTTGTCCCCAAAACAGGATTTCCGTCTATCGTAACAAGTAATCCCGAACTGTTAAGCGTAAAATTTCCGCTTCTTGTATATCTGATCCCCTCAGGATGCTGGATGACAAAGAAACCGTTACCGATGAGAGCTAAGTCAAGTGGATTATCAGTCTGTCTTACTTCTCCGTCAGAAAAATCGGTTACGAATCTAGCAGAGACCTCATCTAGGTTAAGTGATCTGTAAGTTCCTGTCGGATCAGGTAATGGATTAAAGACACCACTGAAATTCAGATCATCCTTTTTATATCCTATTGTGTTGACATTTGCCAAATTGTTGGCAATGATCTCAAGCATTGTTTGCTGATTTATCATACCTGCGACTGTTGAATATAAACCTGGAATCATTTTCTCACTCCCGAAAAGTTGAATTCACACTTTTTAGCCTGTCAATCTATTTTATAGGCAAATAATGTGCCATTTTGTTTGCGTAGAATGTTGAATGCCCCGAAATTCCATTGGTTATTTTAATATTGATAGAACATTTGTCCTTCTTGAAAAGTGAATTGATATTATGCAAATGAGAAGATTTGTTCTAATGTAAGGAAAAAAAGTTTTATCGTATCAATTAAATGCTAAAGTTTCTCCTGCAATCTACCGATATAATCCAATAGTGCTAAATAACACTGAATATGCCTTCCTCAAAGGCAAGTTTCTAAATTGCATGACGAATAATAAGAGCTAGTTATTAATTTGGCTATATGGCACGAATATTGATATAAAAGGTGAATACGAAATTATGCAATCTCGTGACAAAGTGTTTATTGTAAAAAGATCGGAAAATCTGAGCGGGAACACAAAGATATTGAGGCAAAGAAAGGTCTTGGTTGTGGATGAAATTAACTATACTCGTTTGGGCATAGACTATGCACTATCCAGTTATGGCTACAAGGTAAACACAGCAAGGAACGAAGAAGAGGCTATGCAGAGCATAAAATCAGAGCTTCCAGATGTGATAATTCTCTCGTTGCGTTATAATGATGCAAACGGCGTTAATCTGTTGAAGAATATGAAGGAATATTTCAGATTGCGATTAGATATTGCAAACAGAGCTGAACCGCCGATCATAGTCTTGATAGCTTCCAGAAATTCAAAGCAGGCAAGGGAGATACAATATTTAGGAGCATCATTAGTCCTGTTCAAACCCATTAACATTCAGGAATTGCCAAATATAATATCATCTGTAATATCAAAGGAGCATAAGCCAACTCATCAGGAACGAAAAAAAATATTAATATTTGATGGCGAAGCGAGGTCTTATCAATTTATTGAAAGCGTATTAGCAAATGAAAGTTATGAGTTTATAACAAGCGAATCAGAAGACGAGACATTAGCAAAAATGAAGAATAGAAGCTTTGATTTAGCTATACTAGACCTATCGTCTTTTGAAAACGATGCACTGGAAACCTTAAAGGCGATAAGAGAAATAACACCAGAAATGCCTATAATAACGACATCTGCCTTTGGGGGACAAGTATCGGAAGACGAATTTAAAAATTTGAAAATAGTAAAGCACTTTACAAAGCCGATCGATGTTATAGAGCTTCAAAACGTTGTTGATGAACTGATGGGCTACAGTATAAAACCAGAGGATATTGAAAATATTCAAGATGAAAGTGTGGAAAAAGTGGATGATCTAATAGATGGCATAACTCAACAAATTGAAAATAAAGAGACATAATTCGGGGGAAAGATATGGCAGAAGATGAAAAACAGGTAAATGAAAGCGAAAGTCCAAAACAAGAGCCTAAAACTAAAATTTTGCTCGCCGCTATAGTTCCTATAATATTTATGTTTTTAGGTTTCTTTGTCGTGACGAAATTCATAAACCCCCATTTTAGGTTTTCTGGTTCAGGACAGATAGGTCAGAGCGCATCAGTGGATTTGGATAGTTCTGAAAATAAAAAGGCAAAAGAGGAAAAAAAATCCAAAAAAGGGAAAAAAGAATCCGTTATGTTTCAGATTGATCCTGTATTAGCCAATCCGTTGGGAACAGAGGGACGGAGGTTTGCAAAAGTTGGGATCACAGTTGAGCTTCAAGCGGACAAGACAATGCAAAAAGAATTCGAGGAAAATAAATCCAAAATTCAACATTTACTCATAATCACATTGTCATCAAAAGATGTGGAAACATTAGCCTCGCCAGAAGGCAAAATATTGCTTCAAGAAGAGATAAAAAAGGCTATAAAAGATGAACTTGATCTTTCAGAGGAGGAGATAGTAGGAGTATATTTCCGCGAATTCATTGTCCAGTGATAAGGGAGATAAACTATTATGGAAAATGGACCTATCTCACAAGACGAAATAGACGCATTGTTGAAAGCAATGGGCGACAAAAATACCGAAAAGACAGATGATAAGGATTCAGAACTAAGTAGCGAAGAAAAGTCAGATTTTCAGCCGTCTTCTAATCCTATATTGTCGCAGGATGAGATAGATGCATTGCTAAAAGCAGTGCCATCTATGAGAACAGGCACATCTTCATCAGATCAGGTATTAGGTATGGGCGGGCAAAACATCGTATCCTCACGTAGCAGAAAGTCAAATATCGAAAAATATGATTTCACTATGCCAAGCAGGCTTTCAAAAGATCATCTGAGATCTCTTAATGCATTGCATAGCAGTTATGCGAGATCGTTAAGCTCTTACCTCTCCATATCCCTGAGATCAGCGGTGGAAATAGAATGCACAAGCATAGAACAGCTCACCTATGGGGAATATCTATCATCATTGTTTGATCCGACCTGCATAGGCGTTTTCACTATGAAGCCTCTACGTGGAGTTGGTATGATTGAGATTGCTCTGCCGTTAGCGTTTCCTATGATTGATATACTGCTCGGTGGGCTTGGAAAATCAAAGATATACAATAGACCTCTCACTATAATAGAAGAGACGATTATTATGCGGGTGATGGAAAGGTCGTTATCAATATTACAAGAGGCTTGGGAAAGAAGCATTGAGCTTAATATAAAGTTGGAGCGTCTTGAAAATAACCCTCAGTTTATTCAAGCGGCAACTACTGGCGATCCTGTGATATTAATTCTCTTTGACGTCAAACTTGATAATGCACATGGGATGATGAGCCTTTGTTTTCCATTTTTAATGATACAACAAGCGCTTACAAGTCTTAAAAGAGAGGAATCTCCTGCTTTCATAGACGATGAAACAATGAAACTGTATAGGGCTATGATGCAGAATCATATCAGACAGATCAAGTTACCTATAAGTGTCAGATATCAGCCAAGTCCAGTTACTCTTAGAGAATTGTTGGAATTAAAGAAGGGCGATGTGGTGATCTTACAAAATAGCAGAAAAGATCAAGTCCAGATATTGATCGCTGGCAAAAGCAAATATTATGGCAATCCTGGTATGTTAAATGGTAGAAGAGCAGTCCGAATTCTTACCTCTGCAAATGAGGAAGAAAATAAGGGAGAGTAAAAAGTGGACCAAGATGAAATTGATGCAATAATGAAAGGGGCTTTGAATAATGCCCAAAAAGAATCAGAGTTTCAGACGGGAGACACTGATCCTGATGAAAACGCGGATCAGGTTATAAAGGAAGAGCCCCCCACAGAGCAGAAAAATACACCTATCCAGCAAATAAATGGAACTAATATAGAAATTTTACTTGATATTCCACTTGAAGTATCTGTTGAACTAGGTCGGACAAAGATGATCATCAAAGACCTGATACAGTTGGGACCAGGGTCAGTAATAGAGTTGGATAAGCTTATCGGCGAGCCGGTTGACCTCCTTGTCAATGATAACCTTATCGCAAGGGGCGAAGTTGTTGTCTTTGACGAGAATTTCGGCATCAGAATTACTGATATAGTTACACCAGCAGAAAGGTTAAAAAGCCTGAGATGATAAATATGTCAAACCGCATATATTTTGTGTTAATAGTTTTTTATATCACATCTGGTCTGGCGTGTTTTAGCTATGATATGACTCCTCAGAGCATTAAGGATAATGAAATAACTAATCCAAGCTACAGCAATTTCGGCGATAGCATACGGATGATAGCCTCTTTGCTTTTCGTCCTAGCATTGATCATCGGCGGTGTTTTTCTGCTAAAAAAAGTGCCTCTGTATAAACGTTTTATGCTCAACTCAAAAAAACCTGTGTCTGTGATCACAAACGTTTCACTCGGTCATAAAAGATCAATATGTATTGTCAAGGTCGCTAATGAGATGCTTATATTAGGGCTCACCGGGACGAATATATCCCTTTTGTCAAAAATGAGTGCAGATGAATTTCTATCTTATATGAATGTCAATGTCACGGAGAACTACAATCCAGATGATATCAAAACAAGTTTTTTAGATCAGTTGAAGAAACTTATCGGCAGTAAACAACAAGGTGCATAAATGCGAATTATATATGTTATAGTTTTCATCATTCTACCTGTTTTTATCTTATCCCAATCTGCATATCCACAGGTTAAGATAGCCTTGCCAAGGATAGAAATTGGGGATAAGAAAGCAGGGGAGGCAGACCTATCGACAGGGATACAGATTTTATTATTGCTTACTGCATTATCTTTGGCACCCGCGTTTCTGTTGATGATGACTTCATTCACAAGAATAGTCGTTGTCCTATCACTCATAAGGTCAGCATTATCAATACAGCAAACGCCGCCAAACCAGGTTTTAATCGGTATGGCATTGTTTTTGACTCTTTTTATTATGGCACCGACGTTCAAAATGATAAACGATAATGCCATAGGTCCTTATATGGCAGGAAAAATAACATACAAAGACGCAATAAACAAAGGTTCTATACCAATTCGTGAATTTATGTTTAGACAGACAAAGGAGAAAGACTTAGCGTTGATGGTTCAGATGGCACGGATGAGCAAACCGAGGGATCAAAACGACATACCAACTCATGTGCTTATACCTGCATTTATCATCAGTGAACTGAACACAGCCTTCAAGATAGGTTTTATGATCTTTATACCTTTCATAGTTATTGATATGGTGATCGCATCGATACTTATGTCTATGGGTATGATGATGCTTCCCCCGGTTATGATCTCATTGCCTTTTAAGATTCTGCTATTTGTCCTTGCTGATGGATGGCATCTGGTTGTGAAATCTCTGGTCATGGGATTTCACTAGTATAGTGGGAAATTTTGTCTATGTCAGTAGAACTTGTAAACCAAATAATTAAACAGGCTTTGGTAACTGTCCTTATAGCATCTGCTCCAGCATTGATAGTAGGGATGCTTGTCGGCTTGGTCATAAGCGTTTTTCAAGCGGTAAGCCAAATTCACGAGGTGACATTGGCGTTTATACCAAAGATCGTTGCCATATTTATATCTTTGATAATCTTTGGTCCTTGGATCATAAACGTTATCATTCAGTTCGCGATTAATCTGTGGACAAACTTGTCTAATTATGGGGCATTGTGATAATGCGTGGGGAGATCATAAATATAACCAATGATCAGATCATCTGTTTTATGCTTATATTTTTTCGGACAGGGGCAATTTTGTCCACTGCACCGTTATTTAGCGGGAGAAATATCCCAATCCAAGTTCGGATATTATTAAGCTTGGCTTTGTCAATCATAATAACGATGGCTATCGTCCCTTACAGAGATAATCAGTTACAAGCAGTGAAAGAAATTGATAATGTCTGGGCTATTTTCATATCAATCTCAAAAGAGATAATTGTCGGAATAGCGATCGGTTTCATAGCACAGTTGACTTTCATAGGAATACAGGTCGCTGGTCAGCTTATAGGAAACGACATAGGGTTTGGAATGATTAACGTCTTCGATCCAACAAGCCATGATGTTGTAACGATAACTGCTGGGCTTTATTCTATAATAGCGATACTTTTATTCTTGATTACCAACAGTTATCAATATGTGTTGATGGCTATTGCTAAAAGTTTTGATAAAATTCCACTTGGTCATTGGTTCCCATCCGAGCCTTATGTCTGGTATTTAAGCAATGCGTTTAATGGTATATTCGGGACGGGGTTGAAAATAGCAATACCTGTTATGGGGACATTATTTCTAACAAAGATAGCAATGGCGATAATCACAAGGACAATGCCTCAGTTGAATGTCTTTGTTGTGGGATTTCCGTTACAGATCGCTATTGGTCTTTTAGCTATGGCATTTTCGTTACCGTTTGTGTCTCAGGTGATACAAAATCTGTTTATCGGAATGCGAGACAATATCTGGACAATTTTCAAATGATATGTCAAAAAAGGAGAAATGAATGCCAGAAGAAACAGAACAAGAAGAACGGACAGAATCGGCGACGCCGCGTAAGCGGGAAGAAGCACGCAAAAAAGGACAGGTCGCACTAAGTAATGAGCTTGTCTCTTCTTTTATGTTTCTCATAGGTCTAGCAACACTTAGATTGGTGTTCCCATCAATTTTCTCAGATGTTAAGTCGCTTATGGAAAACACTTTCAATAACTTATCGCCTGACAGTATAAATCCAGAAAATATAAGCCATTATGGTATCCGCACGATATTTCTAATGGGAAAAATGTTTGCACCTTTCGCGTTAATAATGTTTGTCTCAGCACTGGCAGTCAATTTCGCTCAGGTCGGATTTTTTATAACTTTTGAAACCTTAATACCAAAGTTTGATAGAATAGACCCTGTAAATGGCTTCAAGCGATTTATATCTAAAAGAGCTCTTGTTATGCTGACACAATCGTTGTTAAAGGTTATTGTTGTCGGCTATGTCCTTTATATAACAATTAATGGTCACAAGGATAAAATATTGATACTTGCAGGGATGGAAGTCAAACCTGCCATCCTTGAAATCGTTAGAATTACGTTTAAAATGGGATTTCGTGTTGCTTTTCTTCTATTCATAATATCAGTCTTTGATTATGCTTATAAACGATGGGAGTATGAGCGGAGTCTAAAAATGACCAAACAAGAGGTCAAGGAGGAGATGAGAAGCACCGAAGGAGACCCATTGGTCAAATCAAGGATAAGAAGCATACAACGAGAGTTAGCTATGAGACGTATGATGCAGGAAGTGCCCTTAGCAGACGTTGTTATAACAAACCCAACACATTTAGCAGTTGCACTAAAATATAAACAAGATGTTGACAAAGCACCAAAAGTGTGTGCAAAAGGGCAAAATCTCATAGCAGAACGGATCAAGGAGATAGCACGTAAACATTATATACCAATAATAGAGGATAAACCCTTGGCACAGATGCTCTTTAAGCTTGAGCTAAACCAAGAGATACCATCAACGCTTTACAGAGCGGTCGCTGAAATACTTGCAAAAGTTTATCAGATGAACAACAGGAATATGTAAATATGGGCGGAAATTCACAGAAAACAGGAATTCTGAGCAGAATAGCAAATCATACCGATATTGCACTTACTGTCGCAATTGTCGGGATCATTTTAGCTATGCTTATACCATTGCCGGCTATAATGCTAGACTTTATGCTTTCATTTAATATAGCTTTTGCCTTGATAATACTTTTTATATCCTTGTATATCTTGCGCCCTTTGGATTTCTCATCATTTCCGTCAATACTTTTGGTTTCAACTATTTCACGAATGGCGTTGAATGTCTCTTCAACGAGATTGATATTGCTTCATGGTCATCAGAGCGAATCCGCAGCAGGCGAGGTCATAAGAAGTTTTGGTAAATTCGTCGTCGGCGGAAACTACATAGTCGGCTTTATAGTCTTTCTAATACTTGTGATCATACAATTCGTTGTCATAACCAAAGGTGCAGGAAGAATAGCAGAAGTAGCTGCGAGGTTCACTTTGGACGCTATGCCAGGAAAGCAGATGAGCATAGATGCAGATATGAACGCCGGACTCATAACGGAAAATGAGGCAAGAGAGCGTAGAAAAGCGATAGCCAGAGAAGCAGACTTTTATGGTGCTATGGATGGAGCAAGCAAATTTGTTAGAGGTGACGCAATAGTAGGAATTTTGATCGTGTTCATCAATATAATTGGCGGATTAATCATAGGGGTTGTTCAACACGGAATGAATATATCACAAGCAGGTGGAAGATATTCCATTATGACAATAGGTGATGGATTAGCGAGTCAGTTACCTGCTTTGATAATTTCAGCTGCGTCAGGATTTATTGTAAGCAGAGCTGCTTCTGATTCAAATTTTGGACGGGAAGTTTCATTCCAATTCCTTAATCATCCAAAGGTCTTTGCTATTACTTCTGGTGTTATGTTAGTGATGGGACTTGTCCCCGGATTGCCAAAAATTCCATTCATACTTCTGTCAATAATAACCGGAAGCATCGCTTATATAAATAGAAAGGGATTTTTGTTTGCACAAAAAATGATCCCAGAATCAGCAGAAAAAGGATCAGAAGGTCAAGAAAAATCCGAAATAGAAGAGGAAAAACTAGAGCGGATTATGGAAATTGATCCTATGGAGTTGGAAATAAGCCATACATTGATACCTATGGTAGACCCAAATGAAAATGGAAGTTTATTGGATAGAATAAAGATTATGCGTAGACAATGTGCAATAGATTTGGGATTTATCGTCCCGCCTATTAGGATCAGAGATAACATACAACTTAAACCAGGTGAATATAGCATATTAATACGCGGAGCCAACATCGCCACAGGTAAGGTTATGATGGGACATTATCTTGCAATGAACCCGGGGATCGCAACCGAACCAATAGATGGCATTGAAGCCCAAGAACCTGTATTTGGTCTAACTGCACATTGGATTACTGAAAGCCAAAAAGACAAGGCAGAACTCAGTGGATATACCGTTGTTGACCCAGAAACTGTGCTTATAACACATATAACAGAGATCATCAAAACACACGCTTATGAGCTTTTAGGCAGGCAAGAGCTCAAAAACCTGATTGACAACGTAAAAGAGACAAATCCTAGCCTCGTTGAAGAACTAATTCCCAATCAAATGCCCATGAGCATAGTCCATAAGGTATGTTCTAATTTACTCAGAGAACAGGTCTCAATTAGAGATATGACCAAGATCCTTGAAACACTATCGGACTATTCCGTAGTTACAAAAGACGCGGACATACTAACTGAATATGTCCGCAATGCACTTGGCAGGACAATATGTAAACCATTACTTAATCTCGATGGCACACTCAAAGTTTTTACGATTGACCCATCAATAGAGGAGATCATAACAGATGCCATCAGTCAAGATCAAAGCCATTTAAGTTTAGACATAAAGACAACACAGAGCATTATAAATGCGATCGCATCTACCATAAACAATGCAATCATTGATGCCCAACCGATAATATTATGTTCTTCTTATATAAGACGTCACCTTAAAAGATTAACAGAACGTTATCTTCCAAATCTTGTGGTAATTTCGTATAACGAAGTGCCATCAAATATTGAAGTTCAACAGATCTCTGTAATTTCATTTGCGAAAAATAACATATAAGATGAAAAGAGGAAATTATGAAGATCAACAGATATAGAGCAAACAGCTTAAAGTCCGCAATGGAGAAAGCAATAGCCGAGCTTGGTCCCGAGGCAAAGATATTACAGGTAAAAAAAATTGAAGGTCTCTCTAATGACAAAACTGAACAGATTGAGATCATTGCGGTTGTTGATGATGAAAATAAATCCCAATATAAAAAAGATGTGACTTCAAAATATGAGATCAGGCGAAATTCATTGGACATACTCGTCCAAGATGAACTTCATAACAAGAAAGTCGATGAAGAAAAGCCAATGAAATCATACAAGACATTAGCAGCGGCGTTGAAATCATACAATAGATCAGTAGATACGACGACAACAGCACAAATATCTAATGATGAAGGTTTAAAAAGCCAGTTGATAGTTAGTAAAAGCCCATCACAACAAAAAGGCTCTATATATTTAAGACCGAACGATGATACAGATCAAAAAATCATAGATGACCTCAACCGTCCCCGTAGAAGCATAGGCTCACGAAGTAGGATATCACAAATTCTGCACGAATGCCTTGATAGAAACAAGGTCAGTGGTGATGTGTCTTATGACATATTATCGCTTCTGAATGATGAAAAATATGAATCTAAATACGAAGATAGAAATCCCGGTATCAGAGATTATTTGACAGATTATATGCAAAGTAAAATAGATATATCAGGTGGTTTGGAGAAATCAGAAAAAGTGGTCATATTAATTGGTCCAACGGGAGTTGGTAAAACAACAACTCTTGCAAAACTTGCAGCGCAATATCACTTTCAAAAAGATAAAAATGTTGGTCTTATCACAATTGATGCATACAGGATAGCAGCTATTGACCAACTTCGGACTTATGCGCAAATAATGTCTATTCCTCTTAAAGTTGCATTAACCCCAGACCAATTGTGGAAGTGCATTAACGATTACAATGATATGGATATTATCCTTATAGATACACCAGGACGAAGCCATTTGAACGCGAAAGAAGTCAGATCTATCGAGGAATTTCTTGAAGCAGCACAGCCAGCAGATACACATCTTTTGATATCCGCATCCATCAGAGATGATGACGCTTTCGCTGTCGTTGAATCGTTTGCTCCTGATTATGTCCGAAAACTTATATTTACGAAACTAGATGAAACTACAAGCTATGGTCTGATATTGAATGTATGCGCAAAAATAAAAAAGCCAATTTCATATTTTACAATAGGTCAAAATGTTCCCGATGACATTAAACTTGCAGATATAAAATATCTTGTTGATCTATTTGTGACAAAGGGCAAGATATTCAGATAAATCCTAATATGGAGAACAGGTATGATACAGGATGATCAGGCAACTGGACTGAGGATGATGGTCAAATGGATAAGAAGGCATAAAGAAAATCCTACATTAGCTGATGTCACTAATCCATTGGTCAGAACAATAGCAATAACAAGCGGAAAAGGCGGTGTTGGCAAAACTAACATAACAACAAATCTCGCTATTGCTATGACTATGCTTAACAAGAAAATAAGCGTTATTGACGCAGACCTTGGTCTGGCAAACATAGACGTTATACTCAGGTTGAATCCCAAATATAATCTTGAACATGTCGTAATGGGAGAAAAAAAACTCCAGGATATATTCGTAAAAGGACCTGCTGGATTAACAATAATTCCAGCAAGCCCCGGAAGGTTACCGATGGCTAGCTTATCAGGGATCGATAGGGCAATTCTGATAAAAGAGATAATAAAGTCCGCAAATGATTTCGATCTGACATTTATTGATACCGCTGCGGGAATATCGGATAATGTAGTGGATTTTGTCATCGCTGCACAAGAAACCATTGTGATAACAACGCCCGAACCAACCGCTATAACTGATGCTTATGCAATGATTAAAGTTATTTCACAACGTGCCGATAAAGATGTTGGGATCATTGTTAATATGGTTAATAACTCAGAACAGGCAAAAGACGTATGCGATAGAATCTCTATCGCTGCCAAAAAGTTTATCGATGCAAAGGTGCATTTCATAGGCTATGTGCCAAAAGACCCAGCTGTGCCTGATTCGGTCACAGCTCAACAACCTTTGTTATTTAGGCATCCTAACTCGAATGCAGCACAATGTATAAATGCACTAGCTAAAAAAATTTTGGAAGTAGATTACAAGAAAAACAATGGATAACGAAAAATTTAATCTTGGTGTTATAATTGGCATTATAGCTCTCACGCTATCAATGATCATAGGGCTTTTGGGAGATATGAGATTGGAGACAATTTTGATCCGATCTTTCACGTGCTTTGCCATATCAACGGTGTTGTGTTTTGTAATAATTATCTCAATTGAAAAATTCTCAACTATTGATAAATCCATACAAAACGAAGAGGATACAGAAAAGTCATCAAAAAATGAAAGACATAGTGAAACTGATGCCAAAACCTTATGAAAATTCTAACATATAAAAACCTTAATGAATGGGCTATAAGATGATTGAACAACTTTGGAAAGAATATAACAACAAAAAAGATGAACAGATACGAGATCAATTGATAATAGCTTGTCTTCCATATGTCAAATCAACAGCACAACGTTTATCAATATATGCAAACTCAGCCCAAGATGCCGATGATCTGGTCAACGCCGGCATCATAGGCTTGATAGACGCTATTGACAAATACGATCCATTGAAAGGTGCTAGCTTCAAGAATTATGCTCAACACAGGATACGTGGTGCCATAATGGACGAAATCCGTTCAATGGACTGGGTGCCATATTCAACTAGGGAAAAAGCAAGGAGAATTGAAAGGGTTTATGCAGAATTTGAGCGGAATGGTAATAAAGAGCCCTCTGAGGAAGAAATAGCTTCCACATTAGGTATGACGCTTAATCAATATTATGAAACTTTGTTAGAGATCAACCGTATGAGCATATCGCTCTTAGATGACATATTTCATAATGACGATGAAATAATTGGTGATGATAACAATTCTGTTGATCCAGAAAAAGAACTGTTGATGACTGAAACTGAGGCATTAGTAGGCGAAGCGATAGAAAAATTGCCAGAAAAAGAAAGGCTTGTTATCACTCTCTATTATTACGAAGAAATGACGATGAAGGATATTGGAAAAGTTATGAATTTAACAGAATCAAGGGTTTGTCAACTGCATTCTAGCGCTATACTGAGATTACACGCTAAGCTCAAAAACGCAGGTGTTAGTGTCGGCATCAGATAATTATCCCATAAAGAGGTGATCCAAAATGGGAAACTCAATACATATAAGAAATTCAGTGATCAATATTCATGATATCGCAAGAATTCAAAATGCTGAACAACATCGCGCAGATATACACCATCAGCAAACTGCAATGGTGATCCAAAAAGAATCAGCCCTTAAAGAAACTCGCGTCCAGATGTCAAGCAAAGCAGACTCAACGGAGATACAGACAAAACGCAAACAGGAAAGTCTTGGCAGAAAAGATAAAAGAAAACAAACATATAAAAAAGATGTGAAAGACGATAATAACGAAAAAGAAGAAGGGCAGAAAATAGATTTTAAGATATAATTCTTATGATTTGGAGGCTATTATGAAAACCGCAAATATAATGTTCATAGTTTTACTTGCTTTCATCTTTGTTCAACAGATCAATCCCGCTGAGGTCGGCTGGACCAGATATTATTTAGAATCTGACAAAACCAGGATAGTGTTCTTTCTGGATGAAATTCCCCAATATAAAACTCATTATAACCAAGAGGATAATACTATTAGTATAATCCTATCAGATTCACATCTTGGCAAACCTAGCAAGAAATTTAACGTAAATGGAAAATTTGTAGATTCTATATTACTGAAACAGTCTGATATTGATACCGTTGACATCAGAATTTCACTTCCTAAACCAGCAAATTACAAAGTCTTTGATATTAAATCGCCTGCACTTATAATCGTTGATATAACATCAATTGAAAATGCAATCAAACCTGCAACATCAGCTATTACACAAGAAAAACAAATATCTAGATTGGACAAAATCAACGAAAATGAACAAATAAATGAATTATCCAAAGTTAATGCCACTAAAATTGATACACCGATAAAAACTAATGAGGCAGAAAAAAAATTAAATAACGTTGATCAAGAAAATGTTACAGACGCATCAGCACAGCTATCAATTATGAGCTTACAATGGCAAGCCCTAAAATCATTAAACGGAAGTGCTTTGACAATTTTACAATATATCTTTGATCTATTAATATTATCCGGATTTATTTATATGATAATTAAAATAAAAAGCATCGATAAACTTGCTAAATATATAAGAAGAAATCGCAGAAAATTAAAGAATAATCCAATTTTTGCCGATATACTAAATGAGATTGAAAAAGATCGTAAACGTAACTATGAAAATATGGTGAAGGAAAACTCAGAAGAAAAAGAAAAAACATCAAAGAAAACAAAATCAGAAGATACAAAAGACAATAATGAAGATAACACAATTAAACAATATGATAAGGTTCAAGAATTAGCCCAAAAAGGCATCGATCCAATATCGATATCGCAAAAGAGCAATATTCCCGTAGGTGAAGTCAATCTCATACTTGATCTGATAAGGGCTAGAAAAGACAGTTGATCGTTCTGAGAGGTAAAAATGCAACTTACAGTATCAAACAATAGAAGAGTCAACCAAATAAGCTTCAATAACAAACTCACTGATAGCATCGGAAAATGGGTGAAGACAATAGAAGGTGAAACATTAAAGATAAAAATTTTAGACTATCTTGGCGATGGAAAATTAGTTGTTGACCTGAAAGGACAAAGGATAGTTGCTAATAGCAATTTGATGATTGAAATAGGTCAAGAGATAGATGTCACAGTAAAATCAACCAATAACAACCAAATAGTCCTTCAGGTTCTATCTGAAGATCAAGACAGAGGGGGACTTCAGGTAGAATCTGATGGACAGTTAAGTAAAACAGAATTCTTAAAGCAATATGACAATAAACAGACCACATATTTTGAACTGCCTATAAGTTTTGATGAACAAAAGGCTGATTCGCTAATTGGACTCAATTGTCAACCAAATGAAAAGACCACCGGTATATCAATCGCGATAGACTTGAAAAGCCTCGGATATATTGTATTTTTAATAAATATTGATGATCTTGATCTTAACTGTCAAATTATATCAACAAGAAAAGATACATATAAACTTATCAAACAAAACCTATCTGAACTGAAAAAGTGTCTGTCAAAACTAGGTTACAAAGTTGAGGGCATAACATGTTCGTTAAGGAGAAAAAATAATACACCTGTTGCCTATTTGGATACAAGCATTTAAAGGTAAGTATGAGGTCTAATAGTTTAAACCGAAAGGCTGTCGCACTTAAATACGATGCACAGTTAAATTCCGCCCCAGTTGTGAAGGCAAAAGGGATCGGAAAGATCGCTGACAAGATAATAAAAATAGCAAAAGAGAATGGAATTCCTATAAAACAAGACTCTGACTTGACAGAGTTACTTATGCAAATTGATCTGAACAAAGAAATTCCACCTGAACTATATAAAGTAATTGCAGAAGTATTCGCCTATGTGTATCGGTTGAATAAACTAAAAAAATAAAAGGGAGTGTAAAAATGAATAACCCACCGAGAATATTGTTAGACAAAGATTTAATAGATGATCAATCTTTACCGCTTATACTTATGGAAAATGGCTATGAAGTGTTATTAAATGACCATAATGAGAATCTTGAAGATATAATATCAAATCTGAACCCAGACCTTGTGTTGTTAGATGCGATTCACTCAGAATTGTATCCTAAGATCATAAATGATCATACAGAGTTAAACCTGCCAATCATACTTGTAACTTCCAGGGAGACACAGGACATATTGGATAGGTTTGACTTAAACGGCATAAACAAGGACTTTATTGTAAGACCGTTCAAATTTAATGAGATATTATTGCGAATTCAAACACATCTCAAAATCAAGGAAATGGTCGAACAAAAAATAGCATTACAAAATATGCTTCAATTGTCACAGAAAACTATGAGTATAGCAACTTTGGCAGGGTCTATTGCACACGATATTAACAATCTCGTAGGTGCCATAATGGGTTATTCTGATCTTTTGAAGATCACACTGAGCGAAAAGAAATCAATGGATTATACAGATAGAATAATAGAGGCATCACAAAAGGTTACAGAACTGACAAATAACCTTTTGTCATATTCAAGATCAGTTCGCGGCAATCCAACAGAAGTTGACATTAAAGAACTAATTGAAGAAGTCTTGAAGCTTCATGGCGAGAGCGATTTTAAAAACTTGAATTATAACGTGCAAATCCCCAATGACATTCAAAATGTATATGTAGATAAAAACCAGATTTTTTGGGCTATTTCAGGGATATTCCTAAATGTCAAAGAATTAACACCAGAAAATGGAACTATTTCCATATTAACTCAAATTGGCAAAGCGCCCCAAAAGCCTAAATTCAAAAGGTTAGATTCTCAAACAACTGAATATGTTATCATCACAATATCAAATTCACAAAAATGTATAGACGAAACAGCTGTGCAGAAAATCAATGAGATATTTGAAATGAACAATTTTGATTATAATTATGAGCTAACACTATCCGCTGCTATCAATATCATTAGGAAAAATAAAGGGCTTTTCTATGTAGATACAGATTCAGAGACGAAATTTTCTATATACCTACCTAAAATTACTCCATAGGTGACGTATTTATAACTCTGTTTTAGCAATTGGGCAATTTAAAATCGCTAAATTGAATTGCTTTTACACGATCACTGATCCCATCCATACATTTTATCTTCATTGAACCATCGTTGAAATTAATATCAGTGATCAAGCCCAAACATATTGGGTCTTCATTAGAACCTATAAGGGCAATAAGGATATTTTGAAAATTCTCCGGATTCCTGATCACAATTTCATCCACATTCAGCTCACTGCAAAGTATTTTCATCGCCTGCCAGTTTATCTTCGATTGTGCGACAATCAACAATCCTTTATAAAACCATTCTGCATATAAGATAGGATGATCAACAATTTGAGAGATTATATTAATTTCTTTTTCATTAGCTCTTCTGCCATTAAGGATAATATCTCTCTGCCCTCGTAATTGTGAAAAATCAAACTCTTGAACAGAAAACTCAGAGAAATATTTTGAAAACTGGTCATTCCTATACTGACATCTGAACTCTTGATTTTTTCTTTCTATATCCTTTGAGGGCTCCAATCTGTGTATGTGGCAAGAGCCAAATTCTATGCTCCGAATAAGTATCTCCAATTCTTTATCTCGTTGAAAACAAACCAAATTATCGGGTCTGATCAGGTCTATTTTGGTAAATTTCAAGAATCTTCCGATAGATCTGTCAACTAAACCTGTCGTATCTATTATAATAAGGTCTGCGTCTGCATTTTCTGCTAACTCAACCATCCTTTTAGTTCCAACAACGGATTGTAGTATATGCCTCTCAGGTGTTATATCGCCCACAAAGTAGAAAGAGTCAGGAAAAAGAGTCGGATCAGCATTTTCTTTGACCAATTTCATCCCTATCGTTGTTGGAGGACCTATCCACGACTGCCCGACGTCAGAGTCAACGATGGCAGGTTTTCTCCCACTTGCCAAAGCTAACTCTGCAAGTTGTCTGCAAAATGTAGACTTACCTGTATCAACTTGCCCGATGACCATAACTTTTCGCCCTTTAGCTATAATATAATCTATTACAAACTTTCGCAAAGGATCAGTAATAGGTATTATAAAAATCACCTCCAAAAACTCATTTACGAAATGCCAATTTAACCCTCTTAGGTATCCCTTTTATATAATATCCATACTCAGGCTTCAAACTCCTAGTCATCAGATCATATACCGCTGATTCAATATCTTTGCCTTCGTAAAGTATAAGGTATATTTGTTCAGTGATCGGCGTTTCAACTTTTATTATCTTGCTCAACTCATAGACAGCCTTTGTTGTTTCAACACCTTCTGGCACCATACCATGCAGTTTTTCACTTTTAATCTGATCTAATGTCATCCCCATAGCGAGACACTCACCGACAAGTCGGTTTCTCCCATAATTGCTATAAGATGTGACCAATAGGTCGCCCCATCCAGTTAAACCATAGAACGTCCTTTTATTTGCCCCAAGCGAGACCCCAAATCTTGCCATCTCTTCAATTCCGCGAGTAAGCAATGATGCTTTTGCGTTATCGCCTATATTGGTCATCTCACCTTTCTTTTTCAAGCCATCACAAATCCCAGCACCTATGGCAATGATATTTTTCAACGCCCCTCCATACTCAACGCCTTTAACGTCTTTTGATGTGTAGATACGAAACGACTGAGTACTTAATGTTTCTTGAACGCATCTTGCAGTTGATTCTGATGATGAAGCAGAAACTATGGTTGTGGCTTTTCCTATGCTAACTTCTTCCGCATGGCTTGGTCCAGAAAGGACTGCTATATTTCCTCTGGGAACGTCCATTTCTTCATATATGATCTCACTAACTCTTTTAAACGTCCCGAGTTCAATGCCTTTTGATGCACTACAAATGATAGATTTTCTTTCAATATAAGGTTTCATCTTTCGGATAGTCTCACGGACATATTGCGATGGGACAGCAATAATCAATATATCCGCTTTATTGGTAGTGTCATATAAGGATGAGCTAATATTAACCGTAGATGGTATCTTAACATTCGGGAGATACTCAAAATTTATACGCTCTTGGGCAACTTTTTCTGCCAATTCCTCCCTTCTGATCCATAGATGAACGTCAATTTGCTTTCGCCCTTTTTCTACTTCAATGCCCAATAAGATCGCTAAAGCGGTCCCCCATCCACCTCCACCGATAATTGCGATCTTTCTGATTTTGTCGGAATTGCTGTACATCAATTTTCCCTGCTAATTTTCCTTAGAAGTTGGTTCTAATTTTGAAATCAATCTTTCAATGTAAGTCTTAATCTCATTGAAATTTTGTCTCGTTAAGGTAACTATTTTAGTATCTTGCCTTTCTTTTATTTTCTTAGTAAATGCAGTATCTTTTGCAGATATAGTTCCCAAAACGACTAGCGGTGAATCAAGAGCTTGCATTACTATATCTTGAAAACTTTTCGAAAATAATTCCATTTTGCCAATTTCATCAATAATAACAAGTCTATTGCTTTTGATAGCTTCTCCAATGGCATTTACGCCGATTTTGTCTATGGTTTCTACATCAACTCGATATCTGCTAACTTTATATTTGCTTATAAAATCAATAGAAGCCATTATCCCTTCATCTCCGCCAAGCGAGATGATCTTAAACCCTGTTCTTTTACCGTTTTCATCCCGTATTTCGGAAGTGTAAAACCCACCAGCAGGAATATTCAGTTCCGAAACAATACTATGTATTAAACTAGTCTTCCCAACACCAGGGTTACCGGTAATCAATATGTTTTTAATATTTCCACTGCCTTTTTTCATCGCAAATCTGCCTTATCTATATTACGCTAGTGAATGATAATATAATAAGATTGCTTTTTCAAGATGAATCAGGTTTAATCACTTGGAATGTTAAATTTATATCCAATCCCTCTGACTGTAAGGATGTATTGGGGATCAGCGGGGTCTTTCTCTAATTTTTGCCGTAGACGAGTTATGAAATTATCCACTGTCCGTAAAGTTCCATAATAATCATATCCCCAAACTTGATCAAGGATAGTTTCCCTTTTTAGCACTCGTCCACTGTTTGAAATAAGAAATGCGAGAAGTTCAAATTCTCTTTGAGAAAGCTCTATTTCCTTGCCATTTTTGGTGACTACATAACCGTCAAAATCTACCACGATGTCATCAAAGGTAAAGCTCCCTATTTGTGTCTCAGTGGTCTTTGTCCTTCTTAAAATCGCCTTAATTCTAGCTAATAGTTCAAGGAGGCTAAACGGTTTGACGACATAATCATCTGCCCCAAATTCAAATCCCATCAATTTATCAATCTCTTCTTTTTTTGCAGTCAACATAATGATTGGAATATCAATATTGTTTTCTCTCAATCTTCGGCAGAGCTGATAGCCATCCATTTTTGGCAACATAATATCCAATATGATCAAATCAGGAGAAGGTTTTTCCAATGCTAATCGCAAACCGCTTTCGCCGTCTTTGGCACAGACTACATCATACCCTTGATATTTTAAGCTTTTCTCCAGCCCCAAAAGTATCGAAGTGTCGTCTTCAACTATTAAAATACGTGTCAAGTTTTGCTATCTCCTATCTTTATATGGCAATAACAGTTTGAATTCGCTTCCATATCCAATTTTGCTTTCCACGATAACTTTGCCCCTATGTGCTTCTATGATGTATTTTACAAACGTTAATCCCAATCCACTTCCATTAATGTTCTGCAACGATGGGTCATTAACGCGATAGAATGGCTCAAATATTTTCTTTTGCTGATCCTCCGCAATCCCGATCCCTTTATCTTTGACTCCAATAACCACATAATTATTTTCAACCTTAACACTGACGATTATAACCTTTCTCTCAAAAGAGTATTTTATCGCATTAATCAAAAGATTCAATAATGCCTCTGTTATAGCATCTCTATCAATCAACAGTTGTGGAAGCTCATCTGAAATATCTATTGTTATTTCATATTTTTCATCTATCATCTGTTCATCAAAGGTTTTCAAGGCAGAAAGAACAACCTCTTCAATGTGTTCAGGCTTATATTGAAACTCGGTCTTTCCGCTTTCTAATCGTGAATAATTAATAACCTTATCTATCAAATTTATAAGACGTCTGCACTCCTTTTGAATAATGGATAGATATTCATCGTGATCATCTTCGCTATCATATAATCCCATTGAAAGCATATCAGCAAACATATTGATAGATGTCAAAGGAGTTTTAAGCTCGTGTGAGATATTGGACACAAAATTGGACCTCCTTTTAGCTAGCATAATCTCTTTGCTCATCAGATAAATTGCTAATACAGCTCCGCTTATAATGATAGCTGTAAGAAAAGATATAAATATTATATACGATATTCTCCCGTGAGCTAAAATAAGACAAACAGAGGCTAACAAAAGGCTTGGGATCAATACTATTGATATGATTAAATTGATTTTTAATCTGTCACTTATTGAAGTAAAAATCTTTTTCATATTTTGATGAGTTCATTGGGGCAGATTCGCCCCAATTTTTATATGTTAAAGCGTTCTATTCAGCATAAGAGCTGATTTATCTCATTGACTCGCTTTTCTCGTTGTCTATGTCTAGCAATGACTAGTTCTGTCATCCTTAAAGCGGTTTCATAGAATCTATCCCACCCAGTGCATTTTTTAAGACCATCTACCCATTCCTTTGGAGCGGAATCAACACCGTTCAATGCACCAGACAATTGACCGTTTAGACTACTTATCGTATCTGCGTCACGTCCGATGTTTGCCCCTCCAATGACAGCCATTTTAGTATCACCCCTTGAAGCTTTGAATATGCCAAATGTTAGGGCTAAAACCTCCTGTGGATCAATTGCAGCATATTGTAAACATTTCTCATAAAGTCCCTCACGGACAGAAAACACATCGTCATATCTGCTTGCAACCTCAACTGCTTGAATTAGAGTGTCTTGAAGGTTGTTCGGATCACGATCATCAAACGTGATTATAGGTTTTGACGGTGCAACTCTTATTGCAGTTTCAATAACACTGTCACAAGTTGCGCCGGGTCTGAATGCCTCAGCAATAGCCGCTGCAATGATCCCTGGAATGAATATATCTAAATCCCTTTGAACGATTGATGCAAGGTTCACGCCATCGACATAAGCCCTATCGGGATCGCCTGCGTTAAATATACCAACAGGGTTTATTGCCATCAAACCAGAGCCGGTAACGATGTTGAAAATACCTGTTACTCTTGGAGTATAGCCCATTTTCAGAAGTTCGTAAGTGTTTCTGAGACAGAAGAAAAATTTCAGCGGGTTCATCTCTTTAAGCCAATATTCGCCGTAATCTTCAACTAATATTGGTCTGCCTTTGTCTATGTAGCAATGACAAAGAATCTGTCCAAGTGCAGTATCATCCGTTCCGACCTCAAAACCGCTATCCCCGCCTTTTAAACCAGCCCAAGGGTCTTCGATTCGTCCATATCTAGCATCAATATCTTTATAATGCCAATTTTCAACAGGACGCCCTAAATTGTCACCAATGGCGCCGATCGCAAGGCAACCAAGCACTTTCTTAAATAATTGAGAGTTTTCAATATTTGTAGGACCCATTACTTACCTCCTTGAATGTGCGATAAAATTATTATCTCGTGGCAAATTTTTTTATTTATCGTAAATTAAATTTCGCTAACTTTTTTAGGGCCAAGGGAAGAAGGGAGCAGGAACATTGAAAATCCAGCTTATAATAGTCCAAATAACTGCCATGCTAAATTCACCAAAGATCATCCCAAGAAAAAATGGTCTTAATCGCTTGTAAACTTTCATTCCACCATATTTTATCACGGGTTGCTTTATTATCCACGCTACAAGGACAGGACACCAAAATACGATCATCGTCCATGATGCTGACAATGCGTATCCAAGTGGATGAAGTGGCCACCACCAAAAAAGCGTCCTCATAACAGCCAAAAACGTAGCCACTACTATACCTACGATGAAGAAGACAAACATAGCCCATAAAGCCTCTTGACCGCTCGCACGTTCTACAGCAGAAGCGTTGTCTTGAAATCCCCAAAGTGGATTGCCCCAATAAGTGTATGAATACATATTTAACGCACCACGATGATATGGTAGCCAGAGATGTATAACAGCAGAGACACACAAAGCGATCAATATACTGACTATAAACACTGACAATAATGACCTTCTACGCATTTGGACGCCGTCAGCTATTTTTAATCCGTCAAGAAATCCTGTGAATAGAAGTCCTCGTTGATCTCTAGTCCAAACTGCGTCAAAAAGTGACAAGACAGTTAAAGTCTGTGCCCCCAAAGACGCCTTAGGCAAGATCATAGAATACATATCAACAGGTCTGAACGAGGTTTCTGTCATCAATAACCCGCACTCAGATGTGCTTCTAGCCATCACGATAGCAACAAAAAACATATATATAGCGATCTCAAATACTGCGAATAAAAGCGATATGCCAGCTATGTAACACCACAAGACAGTTGATATAAAACTTATGATCAGTCCCCAAAATGCGAATTTATAAGGCATTAGCTCATTAGAATCGTCAATTGCTTCGCTCTTGAATACTTTTCTTATGATCTGCCTAAAATGAGGTATGCTCACATAAAAAAGATAACATACAAGCACAACATAAGCCCCTGCAACTTGGTAACCGATAAATGATTGCGTGGGATATAAAGGCATTTCAGATATTCTCATACCGAAGATAGTTGCGATAACGCTTTGAACTCTTGTCAGGATAAAGAAAAACCAAAGGCTAAATAACAGTTGTGTTGGCAAAAGATAGAAAAATCCGATGCCTGCAAAGGAGAAATAAAGTGGGGTATAACCGATGTTGTTGAAAGGTCTTTCGTTGAAATATTGATTCAAATATGAAACCAAAGGAATTTCAGGAAATAAGGGATTTATTCGATGTAATCCGTTTAATGCGAAGATTATAGCTGGAATAGAAAACCCTATCCATGTCAGACGATTTCTCAGAAAACTCCCAGTATCACTGACCTTGACAAACTCAAGAGGGAATTGTGCAAATGGAAAAGATAGCTTTTCATTATCAACCCATTGCTTGCGAATCAAAGTTGCAAGGCACAGAAATCCAAAAAATATTATCAAAGCCAATCCACCCCAAGTCAATAACGGAGTAAGCCATTTATCCCAAGGCACGGATTGCCAGCTTTCCAATTTTTCGTAAAAATTGAGCGACACCTTCTGCAAAGCACCTTTCGATGGGTCAAAAGGCACAAGCCAGTCCTTTATGTGAGGATAAAAAAGGTCAACCCAGCCGTTAGTTTCATTGGAATAATAGTTTACAGCGACGAGAGCCGGAATAAGCTTTTCCATAAGTCCGCGAGAAGTTATCATTGAGGCGACAAGCATCATACAATATATGGTCATCATCTCTTGGGGCGAAAAACCAAGTTTCTTAGATGTCCTTTGTAGTAGATTGTTTGTCACAAATAGGAAAAAGAAGAGCCCGATAACAACAGGCGGAAATTGAAGAAAACCAATTTGTATATGCATGATCACAAGTTCTGCGTATGATACTATAAAGCAGACTGCAATCACGAATAAGATACCTATTAATATAGCTTTTAATGATGTCCCTGACATTTTGGTAATAACTTTTGGAAAGTATGTTAACTATAGTTTTGTTTAATTTAATGAGTATTTTAACCATAAGTTAACTATTTGTCAATTCCAATACTGAGTTTGCTTGCCTTTGGATTGTCATCACAAACTCTTGACACTTTTGCAATGTTATGCTAATATTATGTGCGATTTTACCTTTTGTTTTGATGTTTCTATGATAAGTTTTCAGTTAGGAAAATCATTTGATTTAAGATTAGCACGCCAGAATATGTCCTAATCTTAAACTTACTTAAAATTTCCTGATTATTATCGTCTAACCACGAGTTGTATCTTATGAGAATCCACAATATTATTGAAAATGGAGGATTTATATGTCTAGCGTAAAGCATGTTTATTTCTTTGGTGCGGGAAAAGCCGAAGGCAGTAAAGATATGAAACGTCTATTGGGAGGAAAAGGTGCTAATCTTGCAGAGATGACAAATGTTGGAATTCCTGTCCCCCCGGGCTTCACGATAACAACTGATGTCTGCCGATATTACTACAATAACAACAAGACGTATCCGCCTGATCTTGACGAGCAAATAAAAGAAATAAACGCAAAAGTTGAAGAGATTATGGGAATGAAGTTCGGCGATCCTAAAAACCCACTTCTGTTTTCCGTTAGATCGGGCGCGGCAGAATCAATGCCCGGTATGATGGAAACCATCCTCAACGTAGGTCTTAATGATGAAACTGTTAAAGGGCTTGCAGAAAAAACAAAAAATCCAAGATTCGCTTACGATTCATACCGAAGGCTTATTCAAATGTATAGCGATGTTGCATTAGGAATAAACATTGATTTCTTTGAACAAGCACTGGAAGAAAAGAAAAAAGAAAAAGGCGTCAAACTGGATAATGAACTTGATGCAGATGCCCTGAAAGAATTAGTCGAAACCTATAAAGAGATAGTCAGACGAGAAAAAGGAATGGAGTTTCCAAGCGATCCGATGGAACAACTCTACATTGCCCGAGATGCTGTGTTCAATTCACGTGACTCAGAGAGAGCCATAATTTATAGAAGAATCAACAAAATCTCTGATGATGAAGGGTCAACAGCGGTCAACGTCCAAACCATGGTCTTCGGTAATATGGGCGACGATTCAGGAACTGGCGTTGCGTTTACCAGAGACCCCAATACAGGTGAAAAGAATCTATTCGCAGACTTCCTGTTTAACGCACAGGGAGAAGACGTCGTTGCTGGCGTTAGAACACCTCTCCATGTTGATGAGCTTGCCAAAGCAATGCCCGATATATACAAAGAGTTGCTTGAATATGCTGATAAACTTGAAAAGCACTATAAGGACATGCAAGATATAGAGTTTACCGTTCAACAAGGCAAACTTTGGATACTCCAAACAAGGCGTGGAAAGCGAACTGCTAGAGCCGAAGTAAAAATAGCAGTCGATATGGTTAAAGAAAAAATGATAGATAAAGAGACCGCTATCTCAAGAGTTATGCCAGAAAGAATTGATCAACTTTTGCATCCAATGGTTGATCCAAAATCAAGTGCAAAAGTCATAGGCAAAGGTCTACCAGCAGGACCAGGAGCTGCTGTTGGGAAAGCTGTTTTCACCGCCGCAAGAGCCGAGGAACTAGCTAAAAAGGGTGAAAAAGTTGTCCTAGTCCGAACCTTTACATCACCAGAAGACGTCGGCGGAATGCACGTATCACAGGGAATTCTGACATCAACAGGCGGTATGACATCACACGCAGCTATTGTCGGCAGAGATATGGGAAAATGTTGTGTCGTTGGGTGTGGCGATATAAAAGTTGATGAAGCAGAAAGGCAATTTATTGCTGGCGATATAGTCGTCAAAGAGGGAGATATTATCAGTCTTGATGGTAACACTGGTAAAGTTATGCTCGGCGAAGTTGAACTAATAGAACCAAAAATGAGCGGAGAGTTCGGCACTTTTATGGAATGGGTAGATGAGATCAGAAGGCTTGGCGTGAGAACTAATACAGATACACCAGTTGGCGCAAAAAGAGCTAGAGAATTCGGCGCAGAAGGTATCGGTCTTTGCAGAACTGAACATATGTTCTTCGAGGCTGACAGAATTACGCCGATGAGAGAGATGATCCTCGCTGACAATGAAGAGGGAAGAAGAAAAGCTCTTGAAAAACTATTGCCAATGCAAAGAAACGATTTCATTGAAATATTTGAAGCTATGGAAGGTTATCCAGTAATTATCAGAACGCTTGATCCCCCTCTTCACGAATTCCTTCCACATACTCCAGAAGAAGTGGATGCACTCGCAAGAGAGATTAATGTTCATCCCGCAAATCTGCAAAAGAAAATTGATGCTTTACACGAAGCTAACCCAATGTTAGGTCATCGTGGTTGTCGCCTTGGGATCACCTATCCAGAGATAACAGAGATGCAGGCTCGGGCAATTATGGAAGCAGCTGTGGAGGTCACCAAACGCGGCAAAAAAGTCATTCCTGAAATTATGATCCCTCTCGTCGGGTTCGAAAATGAACTGAAAGCTCAAAAAGACCTCGTCGATAAAGTCGCAAAAGAGGTTATGGAAAATGCCGGTGTTACAATTAAGTATATGGTCGGAACAATGATTGAACTTCCAAGAGCTGCGCTAACCGCAGATGAGATCGCAAGGCAAGCTGAATTCTTCTCCTTCGGAACCAATGACCTTACACAAACAACTTTGGGAGTAAGCAGAGATGATGCACAGGGAACATTCCTCAGATTCTATGCTGAAAATGGCATTATCGATTTTGACCCGTTTATGACCATTGACGAAACCGGCGTTGGTGAACTGATCAGAATAGCGGTTGAAAAAGGGCGCAAAACAAGACCTGATCTCGAAGTCGGTATATGTGGAGAACATGGCGGAGACCCCAACACAATAGACTTCTGCCACAGAGCAGGCTTGGACTATGTAAGCTGTTCGCCGTTCAGAGTGCCCGTAGCTAGACTTGCCGCCGCACATGCAGAGCTAAGAAGCAGGGGCATGGACATCAAAAGAGATAAATAAATTTAGCAGTTAGATGCATTAAATTTCTTTTGGTAAATTGCATTTATGTTTATGCAGGAATGAATATGAAACGGTCTTTATCATTCCTGCATAAAAAAATCCATAAAGAAATTTTGCTTTGACTGTTATCTGTTCGACAATAAAGTAGGACATAAATATAGTCTATAAGTAGGCTATAAAGTATGTCCTACAAAATGTTGTATTCTCTCAAATTTTTGGTTATATAACAATATACCAATTTAACCCACCTCTTTTTATAATAAATGTCCCTCGTATAAGGAGATAGTTATGAGCCTTATCAAAAAAGAACAGCAAAAACAACTTAAAGATATATTCAAAAAACTTGATAATAATGTTAAGTTGATCCTATTTACGCAAGATATGGAATGCCCTTTTTGCAAAGATACCAGAGAACTCCTTCAAGATCTGTCTGCCTTGTCCGATAAAAAAATATCTCTGGAAATATATGATTTCGTCGCTGATAAAGATAAGATTGAAAAATATGGAATTGATAAAATACCTGCCATAGTTGTTGAAGGTCAAAAGGATTATGGCATTAGATTTTATGGTATCCCAGCAGGCTATGAGTTCACATCACTTATCAACAGTATAATAATTGTATCAAAGGGGCAGTCAGGGCTATCAGACGAGACAAAAGAATCGCTGAAAAAACTAAAAGACCCTGTTAAGATAAAAGTTTTTGTGACATTAACTTGTCCATATTGCCCAAAAGCAGTTGAAATGGCTCACAGACTGGCTGTGGAAAGTGATCTAATAACTGGCGAAATGGTAGAATCCTCTGAATTTCCAATACTTATACAAAAGTATAATGTCATGAGCGTGCCAAGAGTGATAATAAACGATAAAGTGGATTTTGAAGGTGCTTTGCCAGAGAAGGACTTTGTTGAAAACCTAATGAAAATCCTTGACTAAAAACAGGTGTTAAATATGGAAAGACAAAAAACAGTTGCGATCATAGGCGCATCTAACGACAGAAAAAAATATGGTAATAAAGCTGTAAGAGCCTATATTTTAAAGGGATTTAAAGTATATCCTGTCAATCCAAGTGAAGACACGATAGAAGGCATAAAAACGTATAAATCAATTCTAGACATTCCCGATGAGATAGACAGAGCGACTCTTTATGTCCCGCCAAGGGTCGGGATGAAGATTATTGATGAGATCGCAAAGAAAGGCGTTAAAGAGCTATACTTTAACCCCGGAACCGAAAGCGAAGAACTGATTGACAAAGCAAAAAAATTGGGATTAAATCCTATACTAGCTTGTAGTATAATAGCTGTTGGCATTGATCCAAAGGATGTAGATGAGATAAAGATTGAAATATGATCGCTCAAATTACATAAAATAAGATCGGAGGATGATAATGAAAAAGTGGGAATATGACATATCTTTTCATTCAATTCAAGAATTGGACATATCCAATTTGGAATTTCCGTCAAGTCAAACAATAGCCTGTGACACTGAAGGACATTGTTTTTTCAGTGATGTAATCAGACCTAATATGGACATATTCAAAGAATTACTCAATAGCAGAGGTAGCGAAGGTTGGGAATTAGTTCAAATCGGTTATCATAAGGGCTCTCTTATCTGTTTTTGGAAACGAGAGGTATTATAAGGGAAAAAATATGCTTCAATGTCGTTATAGAGTTTTCTTCCTGATAATTTTTATTCTTTTTAGTAATTCCTTATTTGCTGACGATGTCCTTTTCACAATAACGCCTTGCAATATTGAAAAAATCCCAATTTCTTCAATAGATAGATGGACATTTAGATTTCAAGGCAAAGACATCATAATTGCACAGGGCGATGAAAGTTCTGTCGATCAGATGCCTGTCAAAATTATTGACAAGGTTTCGGCGGATTCATCTTATTATTTTATAAGATATGTAAGGTCTTATCCCGACTTAAACGGACTAGCTGAAATCCTGCTTGATTATAACGGATCACTATTGATAAAGATAAACCCGAAAGATTCTATCAAGCTTTTGAATTTTGGTCTTAAATTCTTTGAGCTTCCAGAAAGTATAAGACTTGATCTCACCAAGAAAGCCCCAAGATATAAGCCTATTTCAGAATCGGAGTTTGACTTCGCTTTAATAAGCGACATAGTAAAGGCTGTAAATAAAGCTAATCTCAGACAAGTTGTCGTTGATCTTCAGGATAACAAAGATATTGACCCGCCACACATCCCATATAAAAGCAGATTTTGTCTCAGAGTTAGGGATACTGACGACAAAACAGACGAAGCCTGCGATAACGCTGCTGATTATATTTACAGTAAGTTTATAGAATATGGATTAAATGCTGAATTTGACACATTTCCTCACGAAGTCCTAACACAAGGACATTATAAAATGCGAAACGTGATCGCAACATTGCCCGGAAAAGGAAAAGATAGTAAAAAAGTGTATATAATCTCCTCGCATTATGACAGTGTTGCATCAAAAACAAAAAATTGGCAATTAGATTGGAAAAAATTACCAGCACCAGGCGCTAATGATAACGCAACGGGGACTTCTGCGGTATTGGAATGTGCCAGAATACTGAGCAAGTTTGAGTTTAACTCCACTATCAGGTTTGTGACCTATTCCGGCGAAGAACTTGGACTTCACGGTAGCAGATATTATTCAAAGAAACTTGCGGAATCCGAAGAGGAAATTGCAGGCGTGATCAACCTTGACATGATAGGTTATGATCCAGACACCCCTGATATCGATATAATTACAAATTTAGGATCAGAATGGATCGCAGAGGCTATGCTTTATGTCCAGAAAAGATATGGCATATCATCAATAAAGCTCAACAAGATCATTAATCCCGACATGGTGTATAGCGATCACGCTCCATTCTGGCAAAATGGATTTAATGCGATATTGGGCATAGATAATTCCAATTTTGACTCGCCAGAGTTTTATCCATATATGCACACAGCGGATGACACAGTAGATAAGCTAAACTTTGACCTTATGTCTGACATGTGCAAAATAACAATTGCAACATTGGCTAGCCTCGCAGACCCAGTTGATGAACTACCACATCCAGACCTTGCAGTAAGTGAAGAAGAAATAGTCTTATCCCCTGACAATCCCTCGTATGGTCAGGTTATTCAACTAGGGGCAGTTGTACATAATATTGGTGATGCGGATGCAAAGAATGTTGCTGTCCAGATATTAGTAGATGAACCATTGGCACGATCTCCGAGATTAGTAGCGGAAAAGACAATTGATGTCATAGCTAAATCGCAGACTTATGTTGATGCTAGTTTTGCCATAACAGAATGGGGAGAGTCAAAGATAATCGTCAAAGTGAATCCAGACTATCGTGTGTTTGAAACTGATGGACGCAATAACATAGCGATCAAACTAATACGTATAAGCTCTGATTCTCCCAGTTTCGGAAAATTTATAATTTACCCAAACCCTATAAGACTAAAAAAGGACAGCAATATCAACTTTGAATATACTCTCAGTAAAGATTCGCCAGTCAAGCTTGGAATATATACGATCACTGGCGATCTTGTCTATGAAAAAGATTTTATCAGTGGAAGCGAGGGCGGAAAATTTGGTATTAATAAAGGCATAAAATGGGATGGAACTAGCATTTTAGGTGCCCCTGTCGTCCCCGGTATTTATATATGTCGATTGGTAGTTTTTGATGAATCTGACAAAAATAAATTCCTAAGCAAAAAGATCGCTATACTAAGGTAAAGATTTTGTGTTGATTTAACAGTTGTATATTTCTATATAATGGCTTTTTCTACGAATAAACCGTTGCTTCAGAGCTAATAAATTTTGGAATCGTCTGATGAGTTAAAACAGTTTCATAAGTGAGATCACTTCTTGATCTATCAACTGTGTTCTTGCTAAAATATGATCGTCCGAAATTGATTAATGAATGTAGTATTAGAGGTCTGTAAATATGAAGAAATTTTGGTTTGATGCCAGAAATTGGAATAGAGAGCTTATTACAACCGCATTAGAAAGCGGGGTAGATGCAATCGTAGTATCTAATGAAAATATACAAAATCTGAAAAGTTTGGGATTAGTTAACACTGTCTCCGAAAACGGAGATATCAAACTTGGCGATGAAGTTGTAGAAATTGAGATCAATAGCAAAGATGATGAAAAAAACGCCATATCACTTGGAGCTTCAAAAACTGTGATAGTTAAAACTTCTGATTGGATGGTTATTCCACTGGAAAATCTTGTAGCACAGACAAAAAACGTAATAGCTTATGTTAAGGATCACAAAGAAGCACAATTAGCTATTTCTGCATTAGAAAAAGGCGTTGACGGTATATTGCTGGCAACCGATGATATAAATGAAATAAAGAGAACAGCGAAATTGATCAAAGAATCTTCTGAAAAGATAAATCTTGTTAAAGCCAAGATAACGCAAATAAAACAACTTGGACTTGCAGATAGGGTCTGCGTTGATACATGTACAAATATGATCGGAAGTCAAGGGATGCTTGTTGGGAACTCAAGCGGTGGTATGTTCCTTATCCGTGCAGAGAATATAGAGACTCCATACTGCGACCCCAGACCGTTCAGAGTTAACGCGGGAGCTGTCCATGCGTATATCAGGGTGCCAGATGGAAAAACTAAATATTTGGCTGATCTTAAATCGGGCGATCAAGTTTTGATAGTCGATGCGGAAGGAAAAACAGAAATATCCTTTGTTGGAAGAAGTAAGATAGAAAGAAGACCTATGATACTCGTTGAGGCTGAATATGATGGGCAGATGGTTTCGCTTGTTTTGCAGAATGCAGAGACTATAAGATTGACTCAACCTGATGGTTCTCCGATCTCCGTTACAAAACTTAGACTTTCGGACGAGGTTCTCGTCTATATAGAAGGTGTTGGAAGACACTTTGGGATCAAAATAGAAGAAACGATAGTTGAAAGGTGATCTTTTAGTAACAAATAAGGAGATCAGACGTGCATAGACATTATGGTTTTCATCGTTTTCCAGAGGAAGATTTTAAGCCAGAGGAAAAGAAGCCCGAGGGATTTATCAATGGTATTAAATTCTGGATAAACAAAAATCGTCAAACTGCGATTAAATCAGCTAAAACATACCTTAGATTGCTTCGCTATGCCCGCCCTTATTGGTATCTTGCACTAATAGTTCTAATATTATCTGGAATAAGCTCATTTACATCGATTTTGCCTACCCAAGTGACTGGCGTTGCCATAAATAAGATATGGGAAGCAGGAAGCGAAAGAATTCAAAGCGATACCCCAAATGATACGATGGTGACAAGGGATACTTCACCAAAAGGTAGAGGATCAAAAACGCTTACAATAGAACCTATCATTAACAAAGCGACCGATTATGTCGCAAATAAGTGGATGCCAAACCGAAATCGTTTCATAGTTACCTTTGTAGTGTTAGCTATGTCATTTCTCTTTTTCTATTTATTGGAAAATACGATATCGGTTTCTAACAGTTTCATAATGACAAAACTTGGCAATACGCTTACCTTTGACATGAGAAATCACGCGTATAGTCATCTTCAAAACCTATCATTGAGATTCTTTGAAGACCGCAGGACAGGCGACCTTATGTCCCGAGTAGTTAATGACATTGATTCTTTACAAGATGTGATAGTAGGTCCTGTGATCTGGTTTATAACGGATATGCTCAGGTTGTTCTGGATACTCTATCTCTGTATCAAATGGGATTGGCAATTGACAGTCCTGTCGCTTCTTGTCACTCCGATATTGATATTTGCCACTGTTTCGTTTGGTATATTTATGAGAAAACGTTTTAGATTGCTCCGTGAGAAAATCGGTGATCTTAACGCCGTCATCCAAGATAATATATCTGGAATCCGCATCATAAAAGGCTTTGCCAGAGAAGATCACGAGCTTGATAGGTTTAAGAAGATCAACGATGAGAACCGTAAAATACATATAAAGGTCAGTTATTTGAATACAGCATTCCATCCTTTGATCGGTCTGCTTATGCAAGCAGGGGCGTTAATAGTCCTTCTATTTGGAGGGATAAAGGTCCTCAGACAAGAGATGGCGCCGGGGATGTTTGTGGTCTTCTTCCCTTATGTGAATATGCTATACGGTCCTATAATGGGCGTCAGCAGGTTTTTCAATTTCATAATCAGGGCATTGGCGTCTGTTGACAGAGTTTTTGAGGTATTAGATACAAAGCCCGAAGTAGCGGACAAAGAAAATGCGATTGAGCTAAAATCCATTAGAGGCGAGGTGGAATTTAGAAATGTCTCATTTAGCTATGTGGAAGGAATTGAAGCACTTAAAAACGTCAGTTTCAAGGTTTCTCCCGGACAGATGGTAGCGTTCGTTGGACCTAGCGGTGCGGGGAAAACGACAGCGATAAATATGGTATCTCGCTTCTATGATCCAACTTCCGGTGATATTTTTGTTGACGGATATAACCTGAAGGATATTAAACAAAAATCACTGCGAAGTCAAATGGGCATAGTCCTTCAAGACCCATTTCTGTTTAACGACACGGTTAAGGCAAATATTGCCTATGGAAAAATAGGTGCGACGGACGAAGAGATAATAGAGGCAGCAAAAGCAGCAAACGCACATGATTTCATTATGGAATTACCAAAAGGTTATGATACGATTGTCGGAGAAAGAGGGGTCAAACTATCTGGTGGACAAAAACAACGTATCTCCATAGCCAGAGCAATATTAGCTAATCCAAGAATACTGATTTTAGACGAGGCAACTTCGTCTGTGGATACAGAGACAGAAATGCTCATACAAACAGCAATTCAAAGATTGGTCAAGGATAGGACAACCTTTGTCATAGCCCATAGGTTATCCACGGTCCATAGTGCAGATCTGATCATCGTCCTAGAAAATGGCAAAGTCGCTGAAATGGGAACACATAGCGAGCTTATAAAGAACGACGGACTTTACAGCAGGTTGTATAAGATTCAATTTAAAAGCGCCCCTAAAACTCCAAAAGAACAGGATTTTGGAGAAGCCATTGGACAGGAATTCGCTATAGCTAAAGCTGATATACCTGACCTTAACGTCATTACTGCAAATAAATGGCAAAATAATAATTGACGTGATTATCTGATCAACAGATTGCTTTCAAAAGATTGCTTGTCAATTTCTTTTTGGTATCTCTCTAATTAAAAAACTGTCCACTTTTGTATTATTTTCTTTCAATGAATTGCCGAATTTCTCAGCATCGGTCTTATTCTTAAATTTTCCTATATAGATATGATAAACCTTTGACTCTCCATTGGAATCAGAAAGCACTTGCGGTTCATATCCATCTGCCCTCAATGATTTGATGAGATCATCTGTATTCTTTTTGGAACTGAAAGTCCCTATTTTAACGGTATACTCTTTTTCTGTGCCTTCATCTTTTAAATCTATCTGTTTTGATGTTGTAGAAGTTGTCTGAATGACGTTTGTCGGAGTTTGAATGTTGCTGTCATTTATTTGACTTGATATAGGATATGATATTTTCACAGTTTGTGTTGGACCGACTGCAATTGACTTGGTCATTGTATTCCTGTTAGCTAATATCTGCCTGTGATAGTTTGTTTCTGGTTTGCTATCGATTAATGGCATAAGCTTGGGAGATATAACCTTCAATAATTGGACGGGTAAAGTGCTTGTAAATCTGTATTGAGAAGCTTCGTCGCCCTCAACATAAGCGGTTATAGTGCCAAAGAAGCGATCTCCGATTAGAAAAACAAAAGTTGCTGTTCGGCTCATCACTTTGGATTCAATTATACGCCCTCTAGCCCCGTAAATTTCCCTTCTATTGTCGCCTGTTCCAGTTTTCCCTCCTATCGGTATTTCTACTCCTTCGGAATTAACAAACGCTTTATAAACTCTTTTGGCTGTCCCATTTTGGACGACGTTTATTAACGCTTTTTTTGCGACATAGGCTATTTCGGGCGCGATAACTTGTTCTCCTGCATCTCTATCAATTGTCATAACCGTTTCATAAGGTGTTCCGCTTGCAAAACGAAGTTGCTCTATTTTAACTATCGGATATCTGATGCCTTTATTTTGTATAATGCCCATTAGCTCAGCTAATGCCGCTGGACGATCGCCTGATACTCCAATTGCAGTCGCAAGTGATGGCGTTAGATAATCAAATGGGTAACCGAGACGTCTCCATGATTTATGTATTTCTCTAAAAGCTTCCTCTTCAATGATCGTCCGGATTCTATTTATTTTTGCCTTTGTGCTAGTTGATTTAAACAACCAAGAATAAGCCTCTTGTCTAACTTTTACTCCATCTCTTTTTAGGTCATCAATCTTTGCCAACGGGTTATTTAACAGATACTCCACTGTCCAAAGCTCCAAAGGATGAACGCCTGCGATATGACCTCTATCTTGGATATTATAAGTCTCTTTTGAGTACTTTTCATAAAGCCCGTATATTTCTTTTTCATCTATTTTCTCGCGACAATTCGCCTTCATAAAATCTGAAAACTCTTTAATTGATGCTCTGGGCTTCACAGACCTAAAAACGACAGCAAGTTTGGTCGACGTCGGATAAATATCGCTCACAAGCCTAGATATTATCTCTTCTGGTGTCTTATTTCTATATTTTGCATAAAAACGTTTTGTATATATCATACCTTCTTTATCTGCGAAGATCCTTAAATATTCCATACATTTCGGGCTATTAGGGTCTTTAAGTGCTTCCTCAGCGTCATCAGGGAGTTGATAGGTATAATAGTTAACTATGTCTCGCATAATGCGGATGAAACAAAGGTTAATTGAATCTTGTAAGGCTTCTGTTACAGTAGCCATTTTGCTGTTATCGCTACTTTCGAAGTTGACAAATCTATGCATTCCTCCGCCGGTAAAAAAGCTCTCTGCTGGGCTTCCAGAATATCGTCGCTCCATAGCTGATTCCAACATTTTTTTCAGGTCTCTATCGGGATTGTCTAATAGATACTCTAACGACCATTTACTTAATTTGTCTGATGGTGATATCTCTTGAAGTGCTTGTCTTATTTCCTCTGATGAGGAATCTGCATATCTTTTGTGCAATTCCGCTATTATCTCCAAGTATGTGATCAAAGTCCTTAATTTTGCAGTTGAACCAAGCTCCAATTTTACGCCTTCATTAATATTTAGAGGCTGATCAAGGTTGTCCGCTTGGATGCGCAACAAATTTGCCCCATCAACACTTTCATACAATAGAATGCTATATTTCACATCCGAGACTTTATCTCCTAAGAGCCTAAAGCCTACCATACCAGCGCTTTTTGCAAATTCGAGATCGTTTAATTGTCTTAGGATATTCACTATCTCCTGTTGAATATGATTATCTATACTAGTTTTGACGACGAGATCAAGCCTGTCAACGTTATAAAGATGAGGAACACCAAGAATTGACGAAAGGTTTGTCCTGATAGTGTTAACTGCCTTTTTTTCTACAAAGTATTGCTTATCTCTTTGTATCGACATAGACTTTCTCAATTGCAAATCAACATTAAGAGCTGCATCTTTCAATGAATTGGAGATTATCCCATTTTTATTCAAAATTCTAATGTAACGATCTGTCAAAGCTTTAAGTGCACTTTGATCTTCAACAAGGTAATAAGAAGGACGCCTATGTGCTATAAATAAACTCAAAGCCTGTTTAAATGATAACGCAACTTTTGGCAATTCATCGGGAGTAATGCCGGTGGAAATTTTCCTGAGGTCCTGATTTACTTGGTCAAAATCCGCGCCATACCAAGCAAATAAACCATCGCCAAGACCATTCACCTCTCCGTAATCATTTATCGCTGCTAATGGGACAGAGTTAATATAGTCTACGATCAATTGACGTCTGGCATTCATAGTGTCTTTGCCATCGAGATATGCCCTCAAAGATGCAGACACCATCTGTCGAATCTTTTCGGTTCCTTCGGATGTCCTCCCTTCGGGAGAATGACGATATTTCTCAAGTTGGGTAGCCATTGTGCTCCCGCCAACTACTTTGTGAGACTTGTTGATTTTGTGAATGGCTACATCAATTATCGCCTTTGCAAATCTATCCCATTCAATCGCAGGATTACGATATGGATACTTGTCGTCAAGCAACTCTCTATTTTCAATGAATAAAAGGGATTTTATTAATATATCTGGTATGCTTTCAATATCTTGATATGCTCTTTGAGGATAAATTGAAGATGATATAAGATTATTGTTACGATCATAGATTTCAAGTCCAGCTTGGGTTTTCTCCTTATATATTGTGAATAAACCATATCTAGTAGCAGTTAGTAATGCAGGAGAAAAATGGGCTTGCGACTGGATTTTATAACCTCTCTCTAAAAGGTTATCTGTATAGTCTTGAATTCTTGAATAGCCCAATCTCTCGTCGTATGGTCCTGAATGTGGAAAATATATCTCGTCACTCTTTCCCGGCTCAGTCCAATAGGAAAATAGACTTGAAACATAGGAAAACACTTCCGCTTGTATTAATGAAGTGCGAATCTCCCACACAAACGCAGTGATAAAAAGGAAAAATAGGACTGCAATGACGATCTTTAATAAAATCCATCTTCTTTTCCTTTGATTTCGGTATATTTGCGCATTTTCATTTCTTTCCATAATATTGTGACTCCCTATTTATCTCTTATTCAGCAGATTCAAAACTTCTCAAAGATATATATTGATGAAAGATCATCAATTTCTTCCAACAATTGACATACAAAGTTTTTTATAATATCGCTAAATTTCTGTCTCCGCAGAAATAATATTGATAAAAGCTGAATCTGCTTAACATGAATTACCCCGATTTTAGTATAATTAATAAATATTATTATGTCAACAAAATTAATGACAGAAATTCTCAGTCAGTCAAAATGACGAAAATTTGACAGTATCAATAAAAGGTAATTTTGGTATGCTCAGTCAGGTGTGCAAATCTTGGACGATCTAGAAAACCAGATCTAAGCAAGCAATGCAAAAAGTCGTTTATGAAAGCGGTCTGTGTGATTATCCTTGTGTTGGAACGTTTATCTTTCATCGATTATTTTAGAGAATTTATGAAAGTCCCCTTCCGCAAGTTTAATCTTGATTATTCTAGTAGATTATTATAAAATCTTTGTCTGAGAAAGGGGATGATTATAATGCCAGAGTTTAAACTTGTATCAGATTTCAAACCAAGTGGTGATCAACCCAAGGCTATTGAGCAACTTACCGAGGGCATCAGATCAGGTTATAAATATCAGACTTTACTTGGCATAACAGGTTCTGGAAAGACATTCACGATGGCTAATGTGATAGCTAACATCCAAAAGCCAACGTTAGTTATATCACATAACAAAACCCTCGCAGCGCAGTTATACAGTGAGTTCAAGGAATTTTTTCCTAATAATGCTGTCCATTATTTCGTAAGCTTTTATGACTATTATCAGCCAGAAGCTTATATACCACAGACGGACACTTATATAGAGAAAGACGTCGTTACAAACGAGGAGATCAACCGATTGAGGCTTGCATCGACAAGCGCGTTGATGTCAAGACGCGACGTGATAATTGTTGCTAGCGTCTCTTGTATATATAACCTTGGTTCGCCAGATGAATATGAAGGCAGAGCTATAAGGTTGAAATTAGGTGATAAAGTTAAGCGAAATAGTCTGCTTCGTTCGCTTGTCGATATAAGATATGAACGGACTAATGCAGACCTGATGAGAGGAGCTTTCCGTGCCAGAGGCGATGTTATAGAGGTATTTCCATCTTATATGGATAACGCTTATAGGATAGAGCTTTTCGGTGATGAAATTGACAAAATTACAGAAATAAATACTTTGACAGGCGAAGTGATAGATAAACCTGAGGAGATATTCATATTTCCTGCAAAACATTTTATGACTTCTGATGAAAAGATTGAATCTGCATTGATAAGCATTGAAAAGGAACTTCAAGAAAGGATAGAATACTTTAATAGCAGAAATAAACTATTAGAAGCACAGCGAATAGAGATGCGGACAAGATTTGACCTTGAAATGATCCGTGAGATCGGATACTGTAATGGCATTGAAAACTACTCCAGACACCTTGCTGGTCTTGAACCGGGCAGTCCTCCTTATACTCTTATTGAATATTTTCCTGATGATTATCTTATGTTTATTGATGAATCGCATGTCACTATCCCACAGATACGAGGTATGTATTATGGAGACCGCTCGCGGAAGGAGACACTCGTTGAGTATGGATTTAGACTACCCTCTGCACTGGATAATCGTCCTCTTAGATATGATGAGTTTCTCGAACGTATAAATCAAGTGATCTTTGTATCAGCTACGCCTGATGAGTATGAGATCAGTATAAGCGAACAAGTGGTAGAGCAGATTGTCAGACCAACTGGACTTGTCGACCCTCAGATAATTGTCAAACCTTTGCAGGGACAGGTTGATGACCTCATCGCTGAGATCAAAAAGCGCGTTGAAAAAAAACAACGCGTCCTCGTGACTACTTTGACGAAACGTATGGCAGAAGACTTGGCAGAATATTTAACCGAAATGGGGATAAAAGCCCGATATATGCATTCTGAGATACATACCATTGACAGAGCAGATATACTTAAAGAACTTAGAGAGGCAAAATTTGACGTCCTCGTCGGCATAAACTTGCTCAGAGAAGGTCTTGATCTGCCAGAAGTCTCATTAGTGGCTATACTTAACGCAGACAGTCAAGGATTTTTACGATCTGCAACTGCGATGATCCAAATATCTGGAAGAGCAGCAAGAAATATTGATGGCGCTGTGATTATGTATGCCGATGAGATCACTCCCGCTATGGATAAGGTCATTAAAGAGACAGAAAGACGTCGCACAGCACAGTTGGAATATAACCGCATTCATAATATAACCCCCGCAACTATCGAAAAAGCTATTAGAGACCTTATCGAAAGCTCTCACAAAGAAGAGGAAGAAGAAAAATTTAGTGGACTAGAAACATTAATGTCAAGAGACGATTTAATGCGAATAATTTCTGATCTTGAACAAGAGATGAGAGAAGCAGCATCAAACCTTGAATTTGAGAAGGCAGCCGCTATACGAGATCAAATAGCTGATATGAAAGCATCATTGCTAGATCAGACTATGTAGATTAAACTAATCATCAAGAAGATTAAAACAAAAGACAGTCCTTCTCATTCATGGATCAGAGTTTGTGAAGTGATATTAGAAAGAAAGGAGAACTGAAAATGGCTTATTCAATCGGAGATTACGAATTTAATGTTGAGGAATTTTTCCCTAAATATATCTTTGACATGATAACTGACATAAGAATTGATCTACCAGAGATCGTGTATCAAGAGGCAGACGAGAGGCTTGTTAGAGATAAATTAACAGGAAGAGATGGCAAATTGACGATACTTGCACTTGATCATCCTGCACGTATGGTCACAAAGTCAGGCGATAACCCGGTAATTATGGGAGATAGGCTTTCTTATCTTGGAAGAGCTTTACGAGTTATAACTTGTCCCGAATTCGATGGATTTATGGGAACACCTGATATCGTAGAAGATATATTTATCATTAACTATCTCGTGAAGAAGAATGGAGGACCAAGCTTTCTAGATGAAAAGGTTATTTTAGGGTGTATGAACAGAGGCGGGCTATCTGGTGTAGTGTTTGAAATGGACGATAGATTTACTGCCTTTACTGTTGACACTATAATGGAACTAAGGCTTGATGGCGCAAAAGTGATGTTTAGGCTTGATGTCAATTCCCCTGAATCTGGCAAGACCATAATGTATTGTGCTGAGGCTGTAAATCAATGCAGTGAAAATGGTATACCTATCTTCATAGAACCTTTGCCTGTCTCTGGCGCTAATCAAGGTTACAAAACATTGAAAAATGCTGATGATCTTATCAAAGTCGTTAGTGTGGCTTCTGGTCTTGGCGGAACATCTATGTATACTTGGCTGAAAATACCTTATTGTGAGAACTACGAGAAGGTAGAGAGAGCATCAACCTGTCCCAAACTTATGCTAGGCGGAGAGTCAAAAGGTGACCCAACTCCAACCATAAACGAATTTATCAATGGAATGAAAGTTGGCGGGACAATAAGAGGAGCCTTGGTTGGTAGGAACGTCCATCACCCCGGAAAAGACGACCCTATGGCTGTTGCGTTAGCTATAAACGGCGTCGTCCATCAGGGATTTGATCTTGAAGAGGCGGTTGATTGCCTTATGTCTAATAGAGGCAAAAATATGGATTTCCTTACCAAATATATCAAATATTAAATTACGTAATTTGTATTTTTGGATTTTTAATTCAATGGGTTGCGTTAATAAGTTACCTTTTGTCAAGAAAGGAGTTTATAATGTCAAAACTAAAAGGAAACTTGGTTATCGGGCAATCGGGAGGACCGACCGCTGTCATCAATAGCAGTCTTGCTGGTGTCATTCAAGAAGCTATGAAACATGACGAGATAACCGGCATGTTCGGCATGGTTCATGGCATAATGGGGATGATCAACGAAGATTTTATTGATCTTGGCAAGCAAGACCCCGCAGATATTGAAGGACTAAGACAAACCCCATCCGCAGCGTTGTCATCTTGCAGATACAAGGTCTCTCCTAATGAATATGAGAAGATTTTGGAAGTCTTGAAAAAATATAACATCAGGTATTTCTTCTATGCAGGCGGTAATGACTCGCAGGACACTGCTAAAAAGGTAAGCTCAATAGCAAAAGAAAACAATTATGAATTACGAGCCATAGGCATTCCTAAAACGGTTGATAACGATCTGCCAATTATTGATCACTGTCCGGGATATGGTAGCGTCGCAAGATGGCTTGCAATCGCTACGCGCGATGCAGGACTTGACACAGAAGCCATTGGGATCGTCGATAACGTCAAAGTTATTGAAACTATGGGACGCAATACAGGTTGGATCACCGCAGCAACAGCATTAGCAAAAGAACATGAAGACGATGCTCCTCACTTGATCTATCTGCCAGAAAAGCCCTTTGACGAAGAAAGCTTCCTTGCAGATGTGGACAGAGTTTATAAAAAACTTGGATATGCTGTAATAACCGTCTGTGAAGGGCTTGTTGATAAAAATGGAGAGTATATAACCGCATCATCTAGGGCGATAGATACCGATAAATTTGGTCATAGACAGTTAGGCGGGGTTGCAATCTATCTCTGTGATCTCATCGCTAATGGTCTGAAAATAAAGGCTAGATGGGACAAACCGGGGACAATTCAAAGAGTATCAATGTTATGTGCCTCACCTGTTGACCTAGAAGAAGCATACATAGTCGGAAAAATGGCTGTCAAATATGCTGTTGACGGGAAAACTGACTACATGGTAAACTTGGTCAGAGAATCTGGAAAAGAATATAAATGCAATACTGACTTGGTAGAGCTTGAAAAAGTGGCTCTCGGGACAAAAAAAGTGCCTGATGAATTCATAAACTCAGAAGGTAATTATGTTACCGATGCATTTATCCAATATGCGAAACCCCTTATCGGCGGAGACCTGCCAAAATATTATAGATTAAAGAAAATACCAGTAAAAATTTAACTTTATGTTTACAGGGATATGCTCAAGTATGTCCCTGAAATGAATATCGTTTGGAAATCTTTTGTAAAAGATTTTGTCGTTTGCGAAAGACGATTTAAAAATTTATTATAAAATTTATGAAGAAAGGATAAAACTATGCAAGAGTCGTTTTATAAATATTTCAAAGTTGGCATAATCCATTTTATGGCTTATCCATCAACAATGAAAGGCGAAGGACCTATAATTGAAACTATAACCAAAATAGCGGAAGATGACTTCTTCACAGCCATAGAGATCACAAGGATAAAAGACCCGGAGATCAGGACAAAAGCTAGAGAGATCATCCAAACCAGTGGGCTTGCTGTTGGTTATGGCGCTCAGCCTGTTGTCTTGACAACTCCCTTGAATCCAAACTCGCTTGACGAAGATGAAAGAAAAAAGGCGGTTGAGGTGTTAAAAGAATGTATAGACGAAGCTTGTTTTATGGGCGCTGAGCGAATGGCATTTTTAAGCGGTAAAGACCCAGGAGATGATCTAAGAGAAAAAGCCCTTGACTCGCTTGTCAAAACTACAAGGGAACTATGCGATTATGCAGAAACAAAGGGAATGGGTATCACCTTGGAAACTTTTGACAAAGATATAGACAAAAAAGCACTCATCGGTCCTTCGGATTTGGCAGCAGATTTTGCTGACGCTGTCAATCGCAGAAACTTCGGCTTAATGGTCGATCTATCCCATCTACCACTTTTGAAAGAGACTTCCGAAGAATGCGCTTGGTTTGTTAAAGATCATGTCGTCCATCTCCATGTCGGAAATTGCGTTATGGAGCAAGGTCATCCTGCTTATGGCGATGCACATCCTCGCTTTGGGATTGAATGCGGAGAAAATGACGTATGGGAACTTGCCGATTTTCTTAAAGCATTTATTGACATCGGATTCCTTAATGGAGAACGACAGCCATTTATGAGCTTTGAAGTTAAGCCTTTGCCAAACGAGTCAAGCGAGATAGTGATCGCAAATGCTAAAAGAGCATTAAAACAGGCTTGGGCTATGATATGATCAAATAGACTTCTGGAAAATTATAAACTAATTCAGTTTGTCAAAATTTATCAGGAGAGATTTTATGAGCGAGGTCTATCCCGAACTGACAAGCCCAAAATTTAAGGCACTTCTTGACACTTGTATCCATTGCGGGCTTTGTATGCAGGCTTGTCCGACTTTTGCGGTCTTTGGGACAGAGATGGATTCTCCGAGAGGACGCATTAGGTTGATGAAGGCTGCATCAGAAGGTCGGATCGGGATTGAGCAATTCAATAAAAGCTTTGCGAAACATATAAATCTTTGTCTTTCGTGCCTTGCTTGTCAGTCCGCATGTCCATCTGGTGTTAAATATAACCAGATGATTGAGATCGTCAAATTGACCATCGCACATCATCACAAACAAGGTATATTTGAACGGTTCATCCGTTGGCTAGGGTTTAGACAGATAATGCCTTATGTAGGCAGACTTAGATTTATCGCAAGATTTTTATGGTTATATGAGGCTATCGGACTTCAAAAATTAGTCAGGTCATTGGGATTTTTGCCAAAATATCTAAAAGCTATGGAAGCTATACTTCCCCCTATTGTCCCAAAATACCGTAATTATTCTAAGCCTGCGCCTGCTATTGGAGATAAACGCGGAGTTGTAGCTTTCTTTATCGGTTGCATTCAAGAGGCTTTTTTGGCTCAGGTCAATGAGGCGACAATAAGAGTTTTGCAACGAAACGGCTATGAAGTGCATTTCCCAAAGGGTCAGACCTGTTGTGGTGCAGCACATCTGCATTTTGGTGATGATGAGTTTGCCAAAAATTTGGCAAAGAAGAACATAGATGCCTTTGAAAAATATGATGTCGTGATCAATAACGCAGGTGGGTGTGGGGCAACTTTAAAGACCGAATATGTCAGTCTGTTTGATGACGATCCGATCTACCTTGAAAAAGCTAAAAAATTCAGTGAAAAAGTCAAAGATATAAGTGAATTCTTGCTTGACAACCTAAATGTCCTGCCAAAAGGCGAAGTTAAAGCCAAAGTTACATATTCGGATTCATGCCATCTGAGACATGTGCAAAAGGTGATCGACCAACCAAGAACATTGTTAAAATCAATCCCAGGATTGGACTTTGTAGAGATTAAATCCCCAGATCGCTGTTGCGGAAGTGCGGGGGTATATAACATAATCTATTCTGATGTCGCAAATCAGATACTAGATATGAAGATGGAAGATATAGCAAACACGGGTGCAGATTTGATAATAACAAGCAATACGGGATGTCAAATGCAACTGTGGAACGGTGTTAACCGTGCTAAGATAAGGGCAAAAGTCATCCACTTAGTAGAATTGCTCGATATGTCTTATAGGGCGATGGATAGAAAGGAAAAGCGAAAATGAAGACGATCAACCGAGATATTTGGAGGCAGTTGAAAACCGCATTGCCCAAAGACGCACTTATAACTGATCCGATAGAGCTTATAGCCTATGAGATAGATGGAAGCTTGGGATTTGGAGAGCCTATCGGTGTTGCGTTGCCCCGATCTGTCGATGAAGTTGTTACTTTGATAAAATGGGCAAGAAATAATAAAATACCGATAGTGGCAAGAGGTGCTGGAACAGGTCTCAGTGGTGGGGCAGTTGCTCACAATGGGATAATTATCTCTTTTGTGCGTATGAACCGCATATTAGAATTAGACGAAATAGGACGGTCAGCAGTCGTCCAACCGGGAGTTGTTCATCAGACTTTTGATGAATTTGTCAGGGCAAAAGGGCTTTTTTATCCTCCTGATCCGGCTAGTGGACGTTCGTGCACTATCGGCGGGACATTGGCAGAAAACGCTGGGGGACCACATTGCTTCAAATACGGCGTGACTACCAACTATGTGTTAGGTCTTGAATTGGTCTTGGCTGATGGACAAATAGTCCACACTGGCGGAAGAGCCTATGATTTCCCTGAATATGATTTCACCGGATTAATTGTCGGATCAGAAGGGACATTGGGACTGATTACGTCTGCCTATGTGCGTTTAATTCGGAATATTCCAGATATAAAAACTCTGATGGCAGTTTTCAATTCCGTCGAAGAAGCAGGAGAAGCAGTTTCTGCAGTCATCGCAAGAGGATTAATGCCTGCTACGTTAGAGATGATGGACCGCAATATGATCAATATCGTAGAAAACTACGCCAATGCGGGGCTTCCAACTTGTGCAGAGGCTCTGCTCATAATTGAAGCAGACGGTTATACTGAAAGCCTAGATCCACAGATGGACGAAATTATTGAAGTGATGAAACAGAAAAACGCCTGTGAATTACGTCTAGCTAATTCTATTGAGGAACGAGATAAAATTTGGTATGCAAGAAAAAGCGCTGTCGGTGCTATCGCACAGATTAGCCCTGCATACCTGATATTAGATGGCACTGTGCCTCGCTCCAAACTGGCAGAAACACTAGCAGAGATAAACAATATCTGCGTAAAAAATAACCTTCAAGTATGTTATGTTTTCCACGCTGGTGATGGCAACTTACATCCGTTGATCTTGTTCAACCCAAGCGAATCAGGGATTATTGATCGCGTCAGAAAAACCGAATACGAGGTTATAGAATTGTGCGTGAAGATGAATGGGACGATCACTGGTGAACATGGTGTCGGCAGTGAAAAACGGGAATTTATGTCATCCATATATACCTCTGCTGAATTACAAGCTCAAAAGGATATTAAAGACGTTTTCGACCCTGAAAATATACTTAATCCGGGCAAGCTCTTGCCTGAATTTGTGTATGAACCAGAACCAAATAGCTATCAGCCGATACCTTCTATGTTTTCGCCTTCGTCAGTTGAGGAAGCAGAAATGGGCATCCTGGCTTGGGCTAATGAATCAACTCCACGTTCACTGATCATAAAAGGCAGTGGGACGAAATTATCTGTCCCATGGTCTGCGGATGTAACTCTATCAACACAGAATTTGCGAGGGATCAAGTCCATCGCTGTGGATGACCTATACGTGACGGTTAACGCAGGGACAAAGCTTTCAGAACTACAAGAGGAACTTAAAATCAAAAATATGTGGGTGCCGATGTTTTCGCCTTGGGTTGAATCTACAATAGGCGGTATCGTTGCAACGAATTTCAACGCTCCCTTAAGGTCAAGATATGGCGCAATTCGTGATTTGATATTAGCTATAACCGCGGTCTTGCCAGATGGACGGGTTATTAGGGCAGGCAAAGCGGTTGTCAAAAATGTCGCTGGTTATGATCTTCCCAAGCTATTCGTTGGCTCTTATGGGACATTGGGTCTGATCACAGATGTAACATTTAAACTGTTTCCATTGCCAAGAAGGCGAACCACACTTTCGATCACAGTTGATGATCTGAAATCAGGGTTGATATTAGGTAATAAATTATTGCAGGTTTGTGTGATCGCATCATCATTGATCTTATTCAAAGATACTCATTCTTGCAAGATCATCTATACCGCAGAAGGATTGTCAGAAGATGTAAATGTTGAACTGTCCAAAGTAAAATCAATTTTGCAGTCTGAAAAGGGCAAACGAATAGATCAACTAGAAGACATATCAGGCAACGAAATATGGGCTAATTGGATAAACAAGGCATCTGCTTTGACCTTGCGGATGGGCGTTGCACCGAAAGATTTAGAAAAGATAATAATTAGCCTTGAACCAAAACTGATTAATTCATCTTTTATAGCTGATTTTCCAAGCGGTATCGTATATCTTCAAAACACAGAACTTGATGAAATTCGCAAGACTGCGAAAGAACATAACGGTTATGCGATCATATTAAAAGGAGATAACTATGGATATGATCTATGGGGGCATAAACCTGAAAGTCTTGATCTGATGAAGAAAATAAAGTCCAAATGGGATAAACGAGGGCTATTTAATCCTGGTGCGTTTATAGTTTGATCACTCAGTTTACGAAAGGTGATATATGAAGATAGTTATAGCTCCTGATTCATTTAAGGGAAATTTGACTGCGAAAGAAGTAGCAGATGCTATTGAAGTTGGCATAAGACGTGTTTTTCCATCCGCAGAGATCGTGAAGGTTCCTATGGCTGATGGCGGAGAGGGGACTGTTCAGGCTTTGGTTGATGCAACTTCTGGAGAGATCGTAAATGTTGAGGTAACCGATCCATTGGGCAATCGGATAGATGCGGTTTTTGGTATACTTGGCAACCAAGACCCAAAAGTCGCTGTCATTGAGATGGCGTCTGCGTCTGGTCTGCCGTTAGTCCCGTTGGATAAACGAAATCCGATGATAACCACAACTTACGGCACTGGCGAACTTATTTTAAAAGCACTTGACTTAGGTTGCAAAAGGCTTATAATTGGTATCGGAGGAAGTGCAACGGTTGACGGCGGTGCTGGTGTCGCTCAAGCCCTTGGAATTAGGCTTCTTGATAAAGATGGCAATGATATTCCAAGAGGCGGTGGCGGGCTGAAATACCTTGACAGGATTGATATATCAGGCATAGACCAAAGAATACAAGATACTGAGGTAATAGTTGCCTGCGATGTTGACAATCCGCTTGTCGGTCCAAGAGGAGCTTCTGCTGTTTTTGGACCTCAAAAAGGTGCAACACCTGAAATGGTCGAGCTTTTAGACAAATTTCTTGACAGATATGCAGACATCATCAAACGTGATTTAGGCATAGATGTTAAATATGCACCAGGGGCAGGCGCCGCAGGCGGACTTGGTGCTGGGCTTATGGCTTTCTTCAATGCGCAACTAAGATCAGGTATTGAAATTGTTATATCAGTATCAGGGCTTGAAAAATCCCTTGAAAACGCTGATATAGTGATCACTGGCGAGGGAAAAATTGACAGGCAGACGATCTATGGCAAAACTCCAATCGGTGTCGCCAAGTCCGCTAAAAAATACGGTCTACCAGTAATAGCCTTTGCTGGAAATATAGATAGCGATAGCAAGGTTGTTTATGAAAACGGAATTGATGGGCTAGTGTCCATAATTGGATATCCAATGACATTAGAAACCGCAATGGAGCGTTCAAAGGAGTTTCTCGCAGATTCCGCTGAACGGGCTTTTCGGTTGATCAATTTGGGTATGGGTTTTAAGTTTATCAAGTAACGAATTGGAGAATATGATGAGCGAAAAAAAATTTAAGGTCTATGTGACCAGGTTGTTACCAGGACCAGCTTTAGACATCCTCAGAGAAACATGCGATGTTGAGGTCTATCCCAATGATGAAGCTATACCTTATGAGGAACTGATGGAGAAGGTCAAAAACAAGGATGGGATAATAACGCTTTTGACTGATAAAATTGACGCAGGAATTATAAAAGCTGGGGCTAGTGGAAATCCTAGGCTTCGCATTATAGCGAACTATGCAGTTGGCTATGATAACATTGACGTCGCTTGTGCTACTGAACATTCAATATATGTAAGCAATACCCCCGGCGTTTTAACAGATACAACCGCTGACATTGCTTGGGCTTTGATGTTATCAATAGCTAGGAGGATTCCAGAGGCGGAAAGGTTTACAAGGGCAGGAAAATTCAAGGGCTGGTCTCCTACGCTTTTTCTCGGAGGGGATATATACGGTAAGACTCTTGGCATAGTCGGCGTCGGACGCATTGGCGCTGCAGTAGCGCTTAGATCAAAGGGCTTCAATATGAAAGTCTTATATCACGATGTCCGAAGCAATCCCGAAATTGAAAGAGAGGTCAATGCCAAAAAGGTTGATATGGACACATTGCTCAAAGAGTCAGACTTCGTATCCATTCATGTCCCTTTGATGCCTGAGACAAGACACCTGATCAGTAAACGAAGCCTTGAAATGATGAAACCTACTGCTTATCTTATCAACACTTCGCGTGGACCTGTCATTAATGAGGCAGACCTTGCTGAAGCACTGAAAAACAAGGTAATCGCAGGTGCTGCATTGGATGTTTTTGAATTTGAACCTAAAATTACGCCAGCTCTGCTTGAACTTGAAAACGTCATAGTTGTTCCACATATTGCAAGCGCGTCTGTTGAAACCAGAAGCAAGATGGCAATGATGGCTGTTGAAAATGTTATCGCAGTATTGAATGGAAAAACCCCGCCTACCGCTGTAAATAGGATATAAAATAGTGAATTTAAAGTTTCCAAGGTTCAAAAGTTTAAGCTTTTGGACCTTGGAATGATAACGGTCAAGGAGGTGAAATCAGTTATCACTGTCAGTGAAGATATGGGTATTTTTTGCCTTCCAATTTAACATCTTTTTAGGAGGGATTTAAAAATGAAGATCGTTGTATATATAAGCTTCATTATGATTTTTTCTGTATCGGTTTTAGAAGCTGACGTTATCCTTCAAGACACGTTTGAAAAGGACAAACTGGACACCACAATCTGGGCACCAAGTGATGCAAACTTTGTATATGTCAAAAAAGGCGTACTCGTGCTTGATCAAAAAGGTTCAGGAACAGATTGGGTGGGAATAAATACCAATCCTCCGCCTTTCAAAGATTGCGTAATTTATTACGAATGGACACTTGCAGATTACACTGGTCAAGGCGATTGTGGCGGTCCATTGCGCAAGAGTTTTGGCACGTATCATATGAGATGGGGCTGGGGCAATACTGTAAACTTAGTTGATAGCATACAACATGGCGCGATACCAGCTTGGACAGCACTTCCAATGGTAGATGGCAAAAATGCAAGTTCGCCTTATCCTGCTGATTCGAAGAACTTCAAAGTAAAGGTATTATTCAAATTTCCTAGAATAAAAGTTGAAATATATGATATAGATAAGGGAGGAAAACAGATAGCGAAATGGGAGTTGAAAGACGAATTTTACGACAGTGGCGTTCTTGGATTTGATTGCTGGAAGTTTGGAGTGATCAATGTTGATAATGTAGTAGTTGCAACCGTAGATTGGGAGAATAAAGTCTTTTCGGAAGGGTTTGACCCTGTAACGCTCACTGTGAAAGGTGGAAAATCTGTTAACGTTTTTGACAAACTTACAACAACATGGGGCGGAATGAAAAAACATTAGAGAGGCTATATGAAAGTTTTAGGAGTTATTCCTGCGAGATATGGATCAACAAGATTTGAAGGGAAGGCATTGGCGGATATTCTCGGGAAGCCGATGATCCAACGTGTCTATGAAAGGGCGATCAAAGCCAGTAATATCAATGAATTGACAGTTGCAACAGATGATCAACGGATATTTGATGCGGTTTTAGGCTTCGGTGGTAAAGTTGTTATGACTGCTCAACATCCAACCGGAACCGATAGAATAGCAGAAGTTGCACAAAAAACTGACGCAGACATAATAGTCAATATTCAAGGAGATGAACCGCTTATTGAACCTGCTATGATAGATGAGGCGATCCAACCGTTGTTAGATGATGAAAAAGTTGATCTTTCAACTTTGGTGCACAAGATGAATTCTGAAGATGATTATAACAATCCCAATGTTGTTAAAGTCGTCGTTGATAGATCAGGTTTTGCTATGTATTTCTCACGATCGCCGATACCTTATATAAAATCTGGCTTTTCTAATAGGGGAACGCCGATATATCGTCATGTTGGATTATATGTTTATCGGAGGTATGCCCTTTTAGATTTTGCGAGAACTCCTCCAATGCCTTTGGAGACAAGCGAAGGACTGGAACAACTGAGATTTTTGGAGAGTGGCTACCGAATGAAGGTTGTCGAGACACAATATAGATCAATAGGAGTGGATACGCCATCTGATCTTGAAAAAGTGAAGAAGATAATAAATGATACTGGTATTAAGCAAGAATAGTCCTATTACATCAGAAAATACAATTCTTTAATTTTAATAGTAGCCCAACTTTCAGACGGCGACAAACCGATCTGATGATTGGGCTACAAAGATAGAAAAGTTGCTTGAAAAAGAATTACTTCTTTTCAAAAGCGGCGTCAAAAGCCGTAGCTGACGGCGGGAAATCTAGACGTTTGACGAAACTACAAGCTTCTTTTGCGCCGTGTTCACGATCCATCCCTGAGTCTTCCCATTCCACGCTTAAAGGACCTTGGTAGTTTATTCTATTAAGCATACGGATAATCTCTTCAAATTTAATGTTTCCTCTGCCGAGAGAACGGAAATCCCAATAGCGATCTATGTTACCGAACTCCAAGTGGCCACCAAATACGCCTGATGGCTTGGGAACCGATGACCATCCGACGTCTTTCATATGAACATGATAAATGCGATCACCAAATCTTCTGATGAACTCGACATAGTCAACGCCCTGATAGCCGAAATGACTTGGATCATAGTTAAAGCCAAAAGCTTTACGCCCTCCAATCGCTTTGACAGCCCTTTCAGCAGAAGAAACATCGAAAGCGATCTCTGTCGGATGTGCTTCCAAAGCGAATTTGACACCTTCTTTATCAAAAACATCAAGGATTGGGTTCCATCTATCTGCAAAGTCTTTGTATCCAGCCTCTATCATATCTGGCGAGACAGGCGGAAAGGAGTATAGCAGATGCCAGATGCTTGATCCAGTAAAGCCACAGACAATTATATCGTGTCCAACGACGTCAGCTAATTTTCTTGCTGCACGTGCGGTATTTTTCATTTCTTCTGCGGCACGTTTCCTGACGCCTTCTGGGTCGCCATCTCCCCAAATGCTTGGAGAAAGTATAGATTTGTGTCTTGCGTCTATATTGTCGCATACAGCTTGTCCGACAAGATGGTTACTGATAGCCCAAACGCCGAGCCCCTTTTTCTTCAACATTTCCCATTTGTTTTTGCAATAGTCCGCCTCTTTGAGTGCCCTATCTACTTCAAAATGATCGCCCCAACAAGCTAACTCTAATCCGTCATATCCAAATTCTTTTGCTTTATCTGCAAGTTTTTCCAAAGGCAAATCTGCCCATTGTCCTGTAAAAAGCGTAACTGGTCTTCCCATTTTATTCCTCCAATGTTAAAATTATAAATAAAGAGCTAATCGACAGACAATCATTGAATATTTTACATTTCGCTAATGCTAACCCATCTTTTCTCTTGGATAGACTTTACAACAGCGTCAAGCACTTCTTGACATTTTAGTCCGTCAACAAAGCTTGGCATCGGCATCGTGTCGTTCGCAATGGCTTGAAGCAGGTCATAAACTTGATGGATAAAAGTATGTTCATAGCCAATTATATGCGCAGCGGGCCACCAAGCCTGCATATATGGATGAGATGGGTCAGTTGCCTGAATTAATCTGAATCCTTGCAAGCCAGCAGGATCATCAACATTGTAATATTCAAGCTCATTCATCCTTTCAAGGTTAAATACGATACTTCCTTTGCTACCGTTGATCTCGAAACGGTTATGATTCTTGCGACCGGCGGCAAATCTTGTGGCTTCAAATGTAGCAACCGCACCATTGACAAATTTCGCTAAGAATAGAGTTGCATCATCAACGGTAACCTCTCCCCTTCCGCCAGTTGCCTTTGCGATCAGCCCGCCTGTTGTGCCTATTTCGGTTAATGGACGTTCCTTAATGAAAGTCTCTTCCATACCAACAACACAATCAAAATCTCCAACAAGGTATCGGGCAAGGTCAATAATGTGTGCGTTAAGATCGCCATGAGAGCCAGAACCGGCGACATTTTTATCTAAACGCCAAACAATAGGGAATTCAGGGTCAATGATCCAATCTTGGAGGTAAACGCCCCTGAAATGATAGATTTTTCCGATCAATCCATCATCTATCATCTTTTTTGCGAGAGCTATGGCAGGTGCTTTACGATAGTTGAAGTTGATCATATGTTTTACGCCTGCTTTTTCTACAACTTCGAGAATCTCACGGGCATCTGCTACGTTCAGAGCCAAAGGCTTTTCACAAAACACGTGTTTACCGGCTTTCGCCGCGCCAATAGCTATATCTTTATGGGCATTGCTTGGTGCAGTTATATCAACTAGATCAATATCATCTCTTTCAACAAGTTTTTTCCAGTCAGTTTCATATTCTTTCCAGCCGAACTTTTTCGCAGCCGCTTTAACGCCCTTTTCATCTCTGCCACAGATAACTTTCATTACTGGTTCAACGTCCATATCAAAGAACATTGAAACATCGTGATATGCATGGCTATGAGCTTTGCCCATAAATTTGTAACCGACTAGACCCACATTGATTTTTTTCTTAGCCATTAGCTATTCCTCCTTATGGTTTAATGTTAATAAGTTTTTGATTAAAAAATCAAATAACCAAATATCAGAAAGTTAGCACTGAAAAATTGATCGTAATTAAACGTATTTACTGCTTTATGCAAATCCGAATTAGTCAAAATCTTTCGGACTTGAAATGCCTAATCAGACAATCGCAGATTTTTCAGTGTGAATTATTGTTAGTTTGCAATTTCTTTCATCAAAATTATACAAATTAAAAGTAAAAAAATCAACGCCCATTTTACTGATTACCATCAGTTTTTGAAGTATATAGAAATGGCAAAGACAATATACCAGAAATTCCCCAAGTGCTCAGAATAAGCAAAGCCTTAAAAAGAAAGCTAAAAAGTGATGGAAAAGGTTTGGATACGCTTCGTTACTCAATCCAAAGGGCAGACTGATCCTGTTGATCTTTTCACTACTCAAAAGACTATCTGCATCCTGAATAATCGTTAATCTCGTCTCTTTCGTCTTTATCAGAACCTGACTATTGTGAAATAGTATCTGATTTATCGTCTTCTTGTCTGCATAAAGACCATCAAGAAGGAATATATCCACAAAACCATCTCCATAAGTATCATAAGATTTCTTTTAACTAAGAGAAAAGAAGAGAAGAGAACTCTAGGGGGATTCTCCTATATCTTGCCACATTTCCTGATGATGTTAAATACACTTGGGGAATTTCTGGCAATCAGATTTTTCTGATGATCGGACATAAGTTCGGACAAATATGCCCTCCTATGATAAAATATTAGAAAATATTAAAAAATTATCACA
>FWPV01001353.1_pt1 | contig 68928 bp, 55 predicted proteins | sample 2228371 | NCBI WGS metagenome assembly FWPV01 (sample SAMEA103939776, study PRJEB20133) | metagenome
CCCTCCTGTGATAATTTTTTTTTTTTTTTTAATATTTTATCATAGGAGGGCATATTTGTCCGAACTTATGTCCGATCATCAGGAAAAATTTGTCTTGACCTTTGGAACTAGATCAAATATAATATTAGCTTGTAACTTGGCGGTGTAGCTCAGTGGCAAGAGCACTCGGCTCATACCCGGGGGTGTCCTGGGTTCAAATCCCAGCACCGCCACCAATTGGATAAAGATTTAATATCTAAAGATTTAATATCTAAAGTTTTTTCAATCCAAGACACTTTCGGCATATTTAACTGCATTCCTGAAAATAGCCAAACCATCGCCCTCTTCATCAAGATTTTCTCGTGTCCAGCGTGGATGATTATATTTGCTTAAATATCTCTCTGGATGTGGCATCATCCCAAATATGCGTCCAGTGGGATCACATATACCTGCTATATTTCTGTCTGAACCGTTAGGATTCCAAGGATAACCATCTAAATCTCCGTTAGCATTGACGTATTTGAATACCACTTGACCGTTATTCTCCAATCTGTCAAGTATATCTTCATCTGCTGTTGTAAATTTCCCTTCTCCATGTGCAACTGGTAGATATATCAATTGTTTTATATCTTTTGTAAAAATACATTTATTATTTTCAACCGATTTAAGATATACCCATCTGCATTCAAACTTACCAGAATCGTTATTGTAAAGTGTCGCCTCCTGAATATCACTGATACCATTGAATCCGGGCAATAATCCCGCTTTGACCATAACTTGAAATCCGTTGCAGATGCCGATTATGAGTTTTCCATCAGCGATAAACTTTTCAATGGAATCTCTAAGTTTATATTTCAGTTCATTTGCCAATATTTTTCCTGCAGCGATATCGTCTCCATAGGCAAATCCTCCCGGAAGAGCCAATATTTGATATGAACAAAGTTCTTTTTCTTTTCTGATCAATTGGTTTATATGCACTTGATCAACATCCGCACCTGCCAACTGAAAAGCATAATCGGTCTCATAATTGCAGTTTGTGCCTGCTGTCCGCAAAACTATTACTTTTACTTTTTTCATATTTTCTCCACTTCATAGTTTCAGTAAACTTCGCCTAATCTGTGATTAAATCCTAAAAATCTCGCAATAGATTTTGTATCTTTATCAGAAAAATTATCAGTCTTGTCCATCCTTCAAATTAAACTTTTCAAATTTCATCTTCTATGATAAATTGTATCAAAATATATATGTATGATCAATTATAAATGTGTTTCAAACTATTTCAGTTCAAAAGTTGATCATAGTAACTCTATGATGTATAATATAGGTAGATACTATTGTTAAACATCAACAGAAAGAAAAGAGGCGATTTAAATGTCAGATAAAATAACTAGACGTGACTTTATAAAAGATATAGCAGTGACAACTGCTGGAATTTATGGCTTAAAATTACTTGACAATAATGTAACTTTTGCTCAGACAGAAAGCTCTCTTGCAGTTGCACAGGGACCATTGGATAAGGGCGCTGAACGTGAATTTATAAAGAAAACTACAAAGCAAGCAATAACGGCACTTGGTGGCATAAGTAAGTTTGTCTCCAAAGGCTCAAAGGTCCTTATAAAACCTAACATCGCTTGGAATAGAACACCCGAGCAGGCAGCGAATACCAACCCTTTTGTTGTAGAAGCTGTTGTTGAGATGTGCCTAGAAGCCGGAGCCAAAAAAGTGACAGTGCTTGATCATACGATCAATCCAGCGCAAGTGACTTATGATAGAAGTGGGATAAAATCCGCTTTACAAAGCACTAAAGCATCGCTTGAACTTGTCGATGAACGTAAATTTAAAGAAAAGTCCATACCAAATGGTCAAATACTGAAATCGTGGATAATATATCAAGATGCCTTAGATGTGGATGTCTTTATAAACCTTCCTATTGCTAAACATCATTCATTGACGAAGCTCTCGCTTGGGATCAAGAATTATATGGGATTGATAAAAAACAGGGAAGATATACACACTAGGATAGATCAAAAACTTGCAGACCTTGCTACTGTCATAAAACCTCATTTGACCATTATGGACGCATACCGGGTGCTGACAGCAAATGGTCCCAATGGAGGGACGCCGAGAGATATTAAATTGATTGGGCAAATCATCGCAGGTATTGACCCTGTAGCAGTGGATTCTTATACATCTACATTGTTCGGGCTAAAAGGCGAACAAGTCGGCTATATAAAAGCTTCCAATGCTATGGGACTTGGTGAAATTGACCTTAATAAAATTAAAATCCAAAATATAAAAGTTACCTGAAAACGGACGATCAGATAAATTTAGACTATAAGTAATTCAGACTATAAGTGGGATAGGATACCTCATAAAATAGATTTTATGCTTATTCCATAAATGCTGACAGTTTGATGAAATAATCAAGATTAGGTGATGTAATGATCAGAAATATTCGTCGTGCTATACAAATTCTTTTTTTGATCTTTTTTCTGTTTCTGTTGTTAATGACAGTCTTTCCTGTAAATTTCATTATCCCCGTTGATCTAATATTAAGACTTGATCCGCTTTCTGCGATAGCCACTATGTTAGCTTCACGGTCGCTGATAACCAAGTTCAGTTATTCAATGGTGACAGTCATAGTGTCAATATTTTTCGGAAGATTTTTCTGCGGTTGGATATGTCCACTTGGGACAACCATTGATATATCGGATAAGATATTTTTCAGGCGATTTAAACGTCCAAAAGTTAATAGCCTAAAACTCCGTAATTTCAAGTATTACATGCTTTTGCTATTCATTGTAGGCGCAATTTTCAGCCTTCAGTTGATATGGCTTGCAGACCCTTTGAGCATAGCAACAAAAAGTTACGAAGTCGTATTATACCCATATATCAGCTATGCAACAAATTCAACCTTTAATGCTTTATATCAATTAAAAGGTATTAATACAATATCTGAACCAATTTATGGTTTCCTTCGCAAGTATCTCATACCTAACCAGCAGAATTTACTGAGGCTTCATCTTGTCTTTTTTTCAATTTTTGCGGGAATAATCCTATTAAATCTGTTGCAAAAACGATTTTGGTGCAGTAATCTATGTCCGTTAGGTGCCTTATTAGGCTTATTGGCTAAACCAGTCAATTTTTTCAGGCGGACTGTTAATGATAAATGTATAGATTGTGGAAAGTGTCAACATAAATGCAATCTTAATGCAATTTCAGAAGACCCGAAAAGATATTGGGTTCAGGAATGCACAAATTGTATGACCTGCGTTGATGTCTGCCCTACAAAGGCAATTAGTTTCAAGATAAAACATCCATTTGCAGACAGAACAGAAAGAGTTAAATTAGATCTTTCCAAACGCGCCTTCATAAGGTCAGCGATCGGTGGTATCGCAACTGTCCCACTTTTAAAACTCAACTATCGCAAGCGATACTTAGACGAAACTGTAATTCGCCCACCGGGAGCATTACCAGAAGAACAATTCCTTGATAAGTGTATTCGCTGTGGAAAATGTATGAAAGTCTGTCCTACAAATGGTCTTCAACCTACTTTCCTCGAAGCAGGTGTTGAAGGCATCGGCACGCCAATATTAGTCCCTAGGATAGGTCAATGTGAATATATATGCGTTTCTTGCACAAGAGTATGTCCTACCAATGCTATAACTGAGCTATCAGAAGAGGAAAAGAAAAAAGTCAAGATCGGCACTGCCAGGATTGACATAACAAGATGCATCCCTTGGAGCGAATATGAAGATTGTCTTGTATGCGAGGAACAATGTCCTATTCCGACGAAAGCGATAAAATTTGAAGTAAGAGATGTTATCCTATTTAACGGGGATGTCAGACGTATCAAGTTTCCTGTTGTGCTTAAAGATAAATGTATTGGCTGTGGAATTTGTGAAAATAAATGTCCAGTAAAACCAAAAGCAGCAATCGCCGTTACCTCACAAATACCCGGCAAAAGATGGAATGGCGGAATAACCTATTCTTCTGATGTTTCAAGGATGGAAAGCCCAGGTCCACAAAGCATAGATCGTGTCGAAGTTTTAAAACCAAGATAAATAGGCTTGAAATAAGAGTTTGGAAATCGAAAAAATAAATATTTTTCTTTCCAATGGATAATCGCCTAAAATTTGAACTGGACTTATAAATTGCCCTGCCCATTGAAAAGTCGTTATGATTATGTCATAATATTACCGTTGAGTTACCACGAAAAATAAGAAGTGAAGGCAATAAACGGAGGTAAAACTATGTCATTTAATACTGCAAATGTTAGAGTTTACTTAAACGAGAAGATTGGCAGGATCAATCCCAATATTTACGGACACTTTGCTGAGCATTTAGGTAGATGTATATACGAAGGCATTTGGGTAGGCACAAACTCGTCTATACCAAACACTAATGGGATAAGAAATGATGTCATTGATGCCCTGAAAATGATGAAACCACCGGTAATTAGATGGCCTGGAGGTTGTTATGCTGACGACTATCATTGGCAGAATGGCATCGGTCCCAGAGAGAGACGTCCTAGAACTGTAAATGTCCATTGGGGGCAGGTTATAGATACAAATGAGTTTGGAACACACGAATTTATTGAGTTTTGCAATCTCGTCGGCGCGGAACCTTATATTTGTGGAAACGTCGGTAGTGGGTCTCCAAGTGAAATGCGTGATTGGGTTGAATATTGCAACTTCTCAGGAGATAGCACGCTCGCACGTAAACGATCTGAAAATGGTCATCCAGAGCCTTTCAAAGTAAAATATTGGGGCGTTGGAAATGAAAATTGGGGCTGTGGTGGGCATTTCTCGCCCGAAGACTACGCTACTGAATATAAACGTTTTTCAACTTTTCTCTTTGATTATCATGGGGCGCCTTTGTATCTCATTGCTTGCGGTCCTGCTGGAAATGATCCCAACTGGACACGTAAATTCTTTGAAAAATTAGGTTGGTATCGCAAAATACACGGTTTCGCTGCACATTATTATTGTGGAACTGCTGGTACGTCAACCGAATATACAGAAGAACAATGGTATCAGCTTATACATAGATCATCTTTAATGGAAGATTTGGTCGTTCAACAAAGGGCAATAATGGACGGCTATGATCCGAAAAGGAATATAGGTCTTATAGTCGATGAATGGGGGACATGGCATCCACCTGCTCCAGGACAAACTCCACAATTTTTGTGGCAACAAAACACATTGCGAGATGCACTTGTCGCAGCTTTAACGCTTGACATATTCAATCGCCATGCTGATAAAGTTGTTATGGCTAATATTGCACAAACAATAAACGTGCTTCAATCGGTTATATTAACCGAAGAGGACAAAATGCTCATAACTCCAACAGGTCATGTTTATTGTATGTATTCAGAACATCAGGGGGCTACGTCTTTGAGAGTCGCATTTGAGGCAGAAGATATACAAGTTGGCAATTCAAAATTATTCGGTCTTGCTGGCTCTGCATCGTTGAAAGACAATAATATGCTTCTAACTGTTGTAAATCCTCATGTTGATACACCTATCGAGGCTGTGATCTCAATTTATGATGGTAGGATAAAGTCCATAAAAACATCAACATTGACACATACCGATATCCATGCACATAACACTTTTGAATCGCCGAATACTTTAGTGCCTGTCTCTGCAAGCATATCATCAGAGGGAAGTAAAATCAATTATGTCTTTCCTCCTGCTTCGGTAACCGCAATATCTGCTTTATTAGATTAGAAAGGCATAAGTAGAATATGCTGGATTGTTAAATAAAAATAATCAGACTAACTAGCATATTCTACAGAAATCATCAAAAGGAAAAGCTTTATGGAAATAAGAAGTTTTCGTGAAGACGATCGGGAATATCTACCAAACATCGCACCGAGAGCATTTAACGTTTGGACTCGTTTGGCATTAGATAAGACTTTACCAAGAGAAAAAAATGAGGAATACTTCAGACGAGAAGTGACATTATATATGGATTATGTTAAAAGGAATGACTCTAATATCGGCATCATCGTTGCCGAAGAAGACAATAAAGTTGTTGGCTATATTGTCGTTGGAATAGACAATGTCAGGTCTCAGATATATGGTTTTCTATGGGGGCACATAATATCGCTCGCGGTTGATCCCGATTATCATGGGAAGGGCATCGGGTCTGCCCTTATCTCTGCTGGACTAGATTGGATGAGAGACAAAGGCGTCAAATATGCAGAAGTCTTGACAGATCAAAATAACATCGCTGCAATAAGGGCTTACGAGAAAAATGGTTTCAAGGTGATATATTCAAGTATAATCCTATCACAGTATCTATAAATAGGTTAAAAATTTTGCAAGACAATTTTGAATTTAGATAAAAGATATGCCAAATTAACAAAATTGTTTTTGTATTAAATTAGTTTATATACTTTTTAGTTTACATACTTTTTCCTATCAAATCCTTTGAGACCGATCTTTTCTAAATCTATAGGTTTGAACCCTATTTTGATGGCTGGAGAATCTGCTTTGATCAATGGATTTTCCTCAGATACTAGCATGGGGTCAACAATTAACGAATTTTTATCAAATCCCAATTTTTGCCAAGCGGAAAAACTGCCCTCTGGCGTAATTTTCAAATTTTCATCAAGCAGATTTAGCCCTTTGGTATGCCAATATATGTTATGGTCACACTCAGAAAGCCGATCGGGTCGCCAAGTATTCTGCCAACTATACCACAAAACGGATCTTGTGCTATCAAAGACAACTATGTTATGACGGAAGACATTACCAGTCATAAAATCATCCCTTGGCTGGAGTGTCATTTGACGTTCTAAACCGTTCATAAAGATATTGTTTTCAAAAACGTTATTCTTTCCTCCATGTATGCAGATCGCACCTATAACTGTTCCATTAACAATGTTGCCATATACGGTTGTTCCACTGCTATAATCATCAAGATATATCCCCCAAGTGAAGTAAGGGCTTATGATCTGCCCATCAGGGGTTGTGTTCATCCCAACAACATTACGGATATAATTAAATCTGATGACATTTCCACTTAATTCATAATCACGTCCAAGCGTCTCAATTGCCCCTGTATCATTAGTTTCAAGGTTTGAATCTATTATTTCGTTGTATTCCGCTATATTATTATGTGAAGAAGCGGTTTTGTCATAAGATTTGAATGATACCCCATATCTAGGCATACGACGGATGCTATTATGTGCGACTAAATTTCCACTTCCAGTTGTGATATAAATTCCTGCGACATGTTTATAAACCTGACCGCAGTCTTGAATATCATTGCCAGCGACGATGTTGTTGAATGGTTGATTTTCTGTGTTTCCAAGCATAATAACTCCGCCTTGACCGAGTTTTATCATTTTATTTCCGATGATCTTATTTCCGTTGCTTTTGTTATCCAACCTGACCGCATAACCGTTGACGTTTTCAAATAGACATCCTTCAACGATGCAATTTTTTGCACCAGAAAACCAAATAGCAGAATCCGCAGGATCATAATATCCATCAAGATTGAAATCTGTATCTGAAAACACTAAGTTGACAAAATTAATATTTTCAACAAACTTTCCTTTGTCAATATCTCCTTTGATCACTATGAGTCTGTCCATAATAGGAGCAACTACGTCAACATTGGGGAAATTTTCATCAGTTGCCCAATATATTAATTCACCAGATTTTGAGTTAAGACACCATTCATTTGGCGAGTCAAGAGCCTGTCGGACATTAGCTATAAAGAACCTGTTACCTGGTCTTATATCTTGCTTACAATTGACCATTATTGCGTGATTTTCTTTATCAACACCTTTCACTTTCATTATGGTATTGACCCACCCCCAAGCTGGGAAAATATGCACTTCTGCATCATCCCAATTGTCCCAATTTGGAAAAGCTTGCGAATCAAAAATTATGCGATCATAGGTTTTCTCTGGAATTGTCTTTGAGACAAAGCACCATCCGCCCTTTGTCGGAGCTTTTGGATCATAATTCGGATATCTTGCTCTGATAGCTTGTTTATCGGCGACCCTGAGAGACCTGAAGAACCATTTTCCTGACTTAACATCTGGCAACTCTGCTTTCCAAAGAGAACCATCTATTTTATTCCATTGTGTTATTTTCCTACCACCGCTTATTATAACCTTTTCGTCTTTATATGCAGAGAAAGTGACAGAACACTTTTCGTTTCCGGAATCTTCAGGAGTGAATATCAAAGGTTCATCTAAAAAATAAATCCCCTCACGTATGAAGACATTGACGTTTTGACGTAGCTCCCCTGTGACCAATCTACATTCAAGGTTACTAATTGCGTCTTTGGCTTTTTTTAAGCTTGCGAAAGGACCATCAGTCCTCGCCTGATTAGGTTCACTCAATCTTCCGGACCATCTATCATTACCGTCTTTTGAGACATAAAACGTTATTTCTGGCTGTTTAGGACTAGCCATAGATATACCTCCCATTATAAGCAGATATGAAAAAAACGGGATGAAAAATAAAAAATGGATAGAAAATCTCATCATTTCGCTTGACGTCCTACCATTTTTATCTTTTTTCATCCTGATTTATTGGAAATACATTCACACTTCCCTTTTCCAATGGTTCTCCGACATAAAAAGTGAAATATGATTCCCATAGCTCAACCATAAGTATTGATCCATCTTCCGCTAAATAATCTTGCAATTCAATGTCACAGTATTCTTCGCTTCCATCTGCATTTACAGTAGTCATTTTGGTATTTATAATATTATTACGGTGATATTCAACGGTTACAATTTCATCTTCGTTTTCAGGGTCTTCAAAATCCATAATAATTGTGTCTCCAAGAGGCTCTACCCATTCCTCTTCGGAGTTAATAACAAACCTTGCTAATTGGAGATCCTTTGTGCTTGGGTCTACATCAACGCCGAGTATAACTTCTTCCCCATCAATTAGATCATACATATATCTGAGGAATCCGCTAGCTTCATATTTCTTATAACCTCTAACCTCGAAGCTTTGTGAGATTTTGTCTTCAAGGTTGAAAGTTGCCATATCGGATAGCTCAACTATACTTCCCACGGGAATATCGAAGAATTCATTTCTAGGAACAAATCCATCTTTTTTTCGTCTGAAGAGTCGCATACAGATCACCCCTTGAATAAATTAAAGTTAAATATAAGGCTCAACATCTGCTTTGAACTCATATTCTTTGTCTGCGACATGGAGAACAATTTTCATAGTCATTTCATCTTCTAATCTCATAAATACTTGCGCAGTGCGAAGCTCTTTATCACTGATGGAATCAGGAATATCTAACCGACAGACAGCGATCTTTCTTATCTCTGGATCGGATACTCCTGATCCTGGATTTTCATAAACTGTTATAGCAGTTTTTCTACCGATCTTAAATCCTTTTATTATGCCTTCCGCTGGCAATTTTGCCCCTTTTGGTATAGCACTTTTGAATATAGGCTCGCCGTGAATGCCGTAGACCATTATGCCATATTGAGCACTTGTAGGTGGTGGAGATTTTAGCTTTGTTGTATCAACAGAGATCATAGCGGGAAATTCCGAGATTGAATGTATGAGATATGCTCCTCTTGCAACACAAGCTTTTGGGTCCGGATGTAACCATATCCTAGAATTTGGAAAAATCTCCTTTGCCAGTTTTTTTACTATGGGCAATCTTGATGATAGCCCAGAAAGCACGAATATATCAGGATATTTTATATTCATTCCATCACGTTCGTTTGCAATTCGCACCAGATCACAAGCAAGCATTATTGCATCCTTTATGTCATCTTCAATTAACTGATTCATCTCTTTTTCTGTAACTTCAATGGAAAAAGTAAACATATCTATTTTGTTATCATTAGTTATACAGTCCAATTGAAATAATGGTAGTTTTGCACTTCCGCCGTTAGCTAATTGTTTTTTATGTTCCTCTGCTATGTTAAATAAAGTGAGCATATTAGTTACGGCAGAATTTCGGATTTCCTTTATATCCAGACCTTCTGGGACTTTTATGACATTCAGATCATCATCGCTATCCCATATCAATTTTCCGTAAGCGGATTGCTTGATCTCTTTCTCACATTTTTCGCGAATAAGATTTGCTAATCTTTCGGTCACATCATCTCCGCCGAGCTTACGTCTGCCATCAATGCCCAATGTTTCTGGGATTATCTCTCTGATGCCATCTTCGCCGATCTTATCTGTAACTCTGAGCAGTGCGATATCGGTAGTTCCACCGCCAAAATCATATACTACGATCGTGTATTCTGTTTTATCTGATTTACCTTGTTCAAGTATAGCATCGAGCGCAGATGCGACCGCTTCATTGATGAAAGCACTGATTTCAACTCCACATTCGTTTTTAAATGTGCGTTCAAGGGCATTTATCTGCGGTCTGAAAAATCTCGCAGGATGAGTGACGACACATCGTTTAATCCTACGTTGAAGATGTTTCTCAACCTTGTCAATTATATATTTTATTATATGTCCAGCTATTTGTTCGGGCAAAAGAGAGACGTGACGTTTTGAAAGGTCCATCAATACATTGACTCGATCCTTCTGACCAAGCTTTCGTTTAATTGATCGAACTGTGCAGGGACTTGTATCAGGCATCATTGAGAATACAAGAGCTTGCCGACCGACAAGGTAATCAAAAACTCCGTTTTTCTCGTCTCTATAGTATATGACAGAAGGTAATATTTCCCTATCTTCTTGAATGCCAGTTTCATCTTCTAACGGAACCATATTGCTTTCTTGGACAAGTGCCATATTCTCAATAGCACAGCAAGAGTTAACTGTTCCAAAATCAATGGCGACGATCCCTTCGTAATCTGGCATAATTGCAACCGTTAAGATGATCTCAACGATTTTATCTGGAATTATATATTCTGGATGATCAAGACATATAAGTTTAAGTGACAAATTTGCCTTCAATTGCAAAGCCTCTTCTGATTCTATTAATTTTGGAAATGCCATCCCAATTTTGGCTAAAAAATTCAGGCTTTCTAATTGATTGGGATTAATAATTTTGGGTAATTCAAATAGTGGTTCAAGCCAATCTTCTGTTTTTACATCTGTTATCACAGCCCCTAAACTTCCTGTGTTTGTGAGCCTGACAGTGATCTCTTTTGTATCTTTTTCGCTTCTGACAAGCATTTCATCAGAAATTGATATTATATCTTGCTCAGCATCAATAAATTCTATTTTAGGCTTTGAACTTTGAACAATGGCAAATTGACCTAATAAAGGTTGGTTTATCTTTGCGCAATTGATACGCACAAGACAAATTTGTTTGCCAACGGAAAAATTTGCTGTATTTACATCAATATCGAAATTTATTTGTCGAATGCCAGTAAGTTCCATTTTGATAGGGAAATGGGGACTCTGTGAAATTGTGATGCTTTGTGAAGGATTAAACTCGTCATCTAATTTAAGTCCCACTTCAATTGATTCAATTTCTACTATGCTTTCGTGAATTTCAAGATAACAAGACCAAGTCTCTTGTTTTGAATCAGAATGACGGATTATATGACAAGTTGGAATTTCATACTCTTCATATTTTTTCCCAATATCAGTGAAAATATGACTAACTTTATCGTTACCATCGCTTAATGGATAACTTATGTGCATACTTAAACGAGGTCTTGGCAAAATATGAAAATTCAAGTTGATAACGCCGACAGCCGAGTTGATCTGAATATTAGAATCGTAATAACTACCTTGTCCATCAAGGTTTATAACAATTGGTATATCCAACTGAGTGTTTGAAAGTATTTGATAGGGAAAGGTTATATCGGTTTCTCCGATAGAACTTATTTTTACTTTTTCATATAGTGGCTGAATCCATTCGTAGTCAAATATTATAGATAAAATATTAATATCTGTTTGACCGTTATTTATGATTGAAAGAGTTATCTCATTATGGATGCCTGAATCACCAAAATATATGGTATCATTTGACAGATTGGCATTAAGACTTGCGACTTTTTCGCCACAATAACTGCAATAAATATCATCATCTGCAAGCTTCCATACTCCGCAAGCCTTGCATATTTTCATCTGAGAATTTTTATGATAACGGATCATCTTGTATCACCGTAAACTCAAAACTCCAACTAGTTTTGCTTTTTGTGTTAAAAATATTTTAACATTTGGTATATGGATTAGTCAAAGATTTTTTCTCGAACTTATGACAAGAGTTCAGACGAAAAATAAATTTTATAAGTGTATATGGCATAATATAGATGTTTATTAAAATATTTTAATTTTGACTTATGTAACTCATACTAAATCTCTTTTCCAAAGAGATATTTAGAGTGATTTTATAATAATTGACAAAAACATTATACTTTGGAGGTTATTTTTTGGTTTGATTTTATTATCAATTAGTTGATAAAATATATTAATAGTTGATAAAATATATTAAAAAAGGACTTATCAGAAAATTAATCATTTCTTTTTGGGCTTGATTTGGGCAATTGAAAATTTATATTACGATTATCAATGGGGATAGAGCGTATAAAAATAACTAGGAGACTGACAGATGTCAAAATCTATTCATTTTGAAAAAATTATCATTATTTTAGTTTTAACTTTGGTCTTCATCTTTCAACAAAATGCTTTTCCAGCAGAAAAATTTGGGCGAAAATCAATCTCGATCATAAGTGAACCATTGTTAACCCCATCTGCAAGCGATATACTACCGGGTCGAAGCCAGGAGATATTATCAGCGATAAGGCTTCAAATCCAAATGCCGAGATTTGATTATAATTATATGCCTGCATCGCAAGAAATTGACTTCTGGCAAAAGGCTGAAACCTATTTTGATGAAACTATGAGAAATCTCGAATCAACTGTAATCAATAGAACAGATACAGAAAGACAACTTGTAGGAGTAGAAGCAGACCTAGCGACAGTTAGAGAACAGATCAAAGATCAGGAAGAATTAATAAAGTCTTTCACAGAAGGGGGTAGAGATGCATCAAGACAGAGGGATCAGCTTACAAGATATAGAAGCGAAAGGGATAAATTAGAAAGCCAAAGAGCCTCACTTGTCCGAAAAAGGGATGAACTGATCAAACAGCAAATTTTGTTGGAAGATACGTTATTTCGCCAATCATCTGAACTTATGAGCGAAACTATCGCCCCAAAGATTTCATCAATACTTGCAGACCCCGAATTGCAGAAAATCAGAGCGAAACAATATGTAAGTGAAGCAGAGAAAAAATCATTTATTGTCTTAAAAGCAAGAGAACTTGGCATAACAAGCGAGGACATAGAAAGGGTTATGGATTCCGCTTATATATGCTTGGTCGTCCTAACTGACTATAGCTATTATTATTCAAGAGATGAAAAGACCGGCGAAAGGATTCTAACATATAACCTTGAAGGCGGCGTGGTTTGGTCGAAACTGGTTATGTCTGATGATAGACAAAAGTCAATCATCCAACCTTTGAAGACAATTAGAATTCGTGGCACTGCGTCAGGTTATCCGGACAGACAAGACATATATTCAAAAGTTGATCCTGATACTCAGATATTCAGAAACGCAGTAAACAATTTAGTCAGTGGATTGGAATTAGAAACAAGAAAGATAGAAGATTTCTCATTGAAGACGCAGATAATTGAATCTGTCGGAAGTAGGATCGGTTTCCCATTGGGAAACAATGATGGTCTCTATGTCGGTCAAAAATTTCGCGTATACGAAAAGGTCAAGTATGGCGAACAAATCAAAGAGGAGAAAAGAGGTTTCTTTTATGTGACAAAGGTTGGCGATAATAAGAAAAATCCAAGCAATTTGAGCTATGGCAAAGCTATCATCGGCAATCTTGAGCCCGGTATGGAAGTCCGTGAATATGCGACAAGCGGAGTCAGCACAAACATTTGTTTCAGGTATGGAATGATAGGAATTAAATCAGGAAGTGTCAAATCTGAATACAGCTTATACGTTAAAGAGGAATCGGAAAGCCCCATTGGTATATTAAACCTCTCTGTTGATTACGACTTGGGAAGAAAAACCAGTATACCACATCTCTTTTTAATCATCGGCGGTGACTTGGGGTTTTCTTCATTTGATAATGTGAGTATGGATTTTGGCAAAGGCAATCCGTCAAATCTATATTTTGATCTATATGGAGGTATCACAAAAAAGCTATATCTTAAAAATATCGCTTTTTGTGTTTCTCCTCTATTTCAATATCAAACATTGTATATATCAAACAATGACAAAGATGGCAATTCTGTTAGCTTCAATAACTATGCTCTATCAGTTTCATCCAGTTTTGGTTTAGAACTTGCGTTAAGGGAAAATCTCAATATCGGATTCTCTATTAGCTATAACAAAACCATAAGCAGGACAGATAAATGGACAGGAACCTATACACCAAAAGAGGGAGAACCAGAGAACCTAATCAGTGGATTTATTGAAGGTCCAGAAGTTTCCTATCCAAATATACTTTATGGAGGATATATAAACATCGGTTTTTAATCCTTTGAAGGAGAAATATTATGAGCGACAATTTTGATAACTATATATTGTGGTATCGTCAACCTGCAAAAGAATGGGTAGAGGCTTTGCCTGTTGGTAATGGTCGTATAAGTGCGATGGTCTTTGGCGGAGTAGATAAAGAAAGACTTCAACTTAACGAGGAAACGCTTTGGGATGGATATGCAATGGACCGCAATAACCCAGAAGCCTTTTCTGCACTTCAAGAAGTCCGAAAATTGCTATTTGAAGGCAAAAATAAAGAGGCAACCGAGATAGCATCCAAAAAGATGATGGGAATACCAGAGAGGATCAAGTCCTATCAGACACTTGGCGACCTTAACCTTGAATTTTCCATCAACGGGGAGATAGAGAATTATCGCAGAGAACTAAACCTTGATACAGGAATAGCCAAGACTGAATACACTGTCAATGGGATTAAATTCATACGTGAAGTGTTTGCAACTGCGGTTGATCAGGTTATAGTTGTGAGAATTGAAGCGGATAAACCCAAGAGCATATCATTAAAGGCTACGATGACTAGACCACAAGAAGCGACAACTAAGAAGGTATCGGACAACTGCTTGATGCTTCATGGTCAATGCGGGACAAAAGGAGTTAAATTCTGTTCTTATCTATTAGCTAAATTGGATAACGGAAATGTAGATGTAACAGATGAAGAGATGATCATAAAAGATGCAGATTCAGTTACTCTATTGATCTCCGCTGCAACAAGTTATGTCAATCAGAATGACACAAGCGCTGATCCGTATAAGCGATGTCAGGGATTTCTGCCTGATAAACCTTTTGCAGAGCTTAAAGACAGGCATATAAAAGACCATCGGGGCATCTTTCGCCGAGTTGAGATCAATCTAGGCACAACAAATGCAGTAAACATGCCTACTGACGAGAGATTAGAGGCTTTCAAAAACGGTGCGGAAGACCCACATCTTATATCTTTGTATTTTCAATATGGACGTTATCTCTTAATGGGCAGTTCACGTCCTAATTGCCTGCCTGCAAACCTTCAAGGAATATGGAACGAACATATAAACGCTCCTTGGAATAGCGATTATCACACGAATATTAACTTGCAGATGAACTACTGGCATGCGGAGGTTTGTAACCTAGCGGAATGTCATTTGCCTTTGTTTGATTATATGGATACTCTTGTTGAACCGGGAGGGAAAACAGCCCAGATTCATTATGGAGCAAGAGGTTGGGTCGTCCATCATCTTTCGGATATATGGGGGTTTACCGTCCCTGCTGATGGTGTTTGGGGGATATGGCCTATGGGGTCTGCTTGGTTGTGTCAACATCCCTTTGAGCATTACCTTTTCAGTGGCGATAGGCAATTTCTGGCAAAACGTGCGTATCCATTGATGAAAGGCGCAGCTAGGTTTATCCTTGATTTCCTTGTAGAAGCACCAGAAGGAACACCTGTTGCGGGAAAGTTGGTTACAAATCCATCGCATTCACCTGAAAATAGCTTTCGTAAACCGGATGGAACAACATCAATGTTTACCTATGCCGCGACTATGGACCTGGAGATCATACACGATCTTTTCACTAATTGCATTGAAGCAATAGACATTTTGAGCGAAGATGAACCTTTTGATGTAGAGTTTAGAGCGGAACTAGAATCGGCACTAGAACGTCTTGCGCCATTGCAAATAAGCGAAAAGACAGGTCGATTGCAAGAATGGGTTGAAGATTATGATGAACCAGAACCGGGTCACCGTCATATGTCGCACATTTACGCATTGTATCCAGGGAGACAAATAACATTGAGAGGAACACCTGAACTAGCAGAGGCTGTTAGAAAATCTCTTGAATATAGGCTTTCACACGGAGGAGGACATACTGGTTGGAGCAGAGCTTGGCTTATCAATTTTATGGCAAGACTGGAAGAATCAGAAAAGGCTTATGAAAATTTAAGGGCTTTGTTAGAGAAATGCACGCTTAAAAACCTGTTTGATAACCATCCCCCATTCCAAATTGACGGAAACTTTGGCGGAACAGCGGGAATAGCAGAAATGCTCATTCAAAGTCATACAGGAGAGATTAACCTTCTACCAGCCCTGCCGAAGGCTTGGAAAGACGGCTATGTGAAAGGATTACGAGCTAGAGGCGGATTTCTGATAGATATTTACTGGAAAGATCATAGGCTAGATAAGGCTGTTATACGTGCTTCGCTTGACGGGAACTGTCAGGTAAGGGCAAAAGTGCCTATTAGGGTTGAAGCAGATGAGATAATAGCTGTAAAAGATATTGATTTTGGTGTGATCTCATTCTATTCTCAAAGTGGCAAGACTTATGTGATCAAAGGATACTAATGGAATTATCGATAATCAAAAGGAGATAGTGAAAATGAGAAAGATTGTTATTTTGCTTTCATTAGTTCTTGTATTTTCACTTTTACCAATGACTGTTTATTGCATATTCATTGAGAATTTCGACGATGGCAAAGCTGACAAATGGCTTGAAGTCTCTGGGGAATGGAAAGTTGAAAAAGGAGAATATGTCCAAGCAGCCGCAGTAGATAAAGGTGGTGGCGAAGCAAGAAACAGAGCTTCAGGTTATGCGGTTGGGGACAAAAATTGGGTTGATTATGTATTTTCTGTCAGAATAAACCCAATCTCATCAAATAATTATGCCGGTGTGATGTTCAGAGTAGGCTCACTTGATGGCGGTGCAGATGGCAATACCTTCAACAACAAAAGCACATATTATTACTGGCTAATAGGTATCGGCGGAAATTACAGTAAAATATGGCAAGCTCCAGCTCTAAAAGCCCTTGAAGAGACGCCCGGCGATACTCTAAAAGCCAATAGTTGGAACGAAGTAAAGGTTGATATGAAAGGTCAAAATGCAAAGCTATATCTCAACGGAAAACTGCAAAAAGACTTTAAATTCCCTGCGGATGTCCAAATAGATTTCGGCGGGATCGCATTGGCAACATATAACGCAAGCGCAAGCTTTGACGATGTAAGAGTAGATGGAGTCGGTCTCGCAGTTGATCCTAAAAATAAGATTACATCGTTGTGGGGAGAAATAAAGAAATAAACAAGAAATTTTCAAGTTAGAGATCACAAGATAAGCCTAAAATTATCGTTTTGGAGTATACGAATATGACAGATGAAAATAAAATATTTGAAGGCGCAGATGAACGGATAGAAAAATATCGGATGGGGAATGCTACTATCAAGGTAACAAACTCTTCTGGGTCTCCAATAATCAACGCAGATGTGAAGATTCAACAAACTGGACACGAATTCCTTTTCGGATGTAATATATTTCAACTCGGACAATATAAAGATGATAAGATGAACGAGAATTACGAAAAGGAATTCTCTGCGTTATTAAACTATGCGACATTACCATTTTATTGGAGTAGTTTTGAACGAGAAAAGGATAAGCCAAATTATGAAAGGCTTGACTGGATGGCAAAACGTTGTCAAGAACTTAATATAAAAACGAAGGGACATCCGCTTGTTTGGCATGAGACGATCCCGACATGGGCTCCAACGGATTTGACTGTATTAGAAAATAGACTGAACAACAGGGTCAAAGACATCGTCGGTCATTACGCAGGTCTAGTTGATATTTGGGACGTCATAAACGAAGCAACCGTCTCTGCAAGGTTTGACAATCCAGTTGGTAGATGGGTGAAAAAGTATGGCGACGATGTATGCGTAGGTTTAGCTTTGGATTGGGCTTATTCAGCTAACCCCAAAGCGACCTTGTTAGTCAACGATTTCAATATATCGATGAGCTATGAAAGACAGTTGGAGAAACTCAAATCTGCTAATAAGCCCTTTTGTGCAATTGGCATCCAAAGTCATATGCACAAGGGGAATTGGACTTTTCAACGTGCATGGGAAGTATGCGAAACGTATAAACGTTTTGGTGCTCCATTGCATTTCACAGAACTAACAGTCCTAAGTGGGCATCTGAAAACCGATGACGATTGGCATAAATATCATCACGATTGGGATAGCACGCCAGAAGGCGAAAAAAACCAATTGGAATACGTAGAAAAACTTTATCTGCTGCTTTTCAGTCATCCAGCAGTTTCCGCTATAACTTGGTGGGACTTTATGGATGGCGGATGGCAAGGGGCGCCAGCAGGATTAGTCCGTAAGGATCTATCTCCCAAACCGATATACGAAAGGCTTATGCAAATGATAAAGGGCGATTGGTGGACGCAATCAACGGGACGAACAGACGCAAATGGTGAATTCAGTTTTCGCGGATTTCTTGGGACATACAACATTACCGTTCAAGGACTATCAAAGTCTTTTACTCTGTCAAAAGGCGATAATCATTGGAAGATAGAAATATAGTCAGAAATGGGCATATTTCAAAGTCCTGTTTGAACTAAGATTTTCTGAAACTAAGGGGTTGCTATGTCAAACAAAAAGATAAAATTAACTTCATTTAGCCATGGCGCAGGTTGAGCATGCAAGCTGAGTCCAAAAGACCTGATGCAAGTTTTGCATCAAATACCAAGGCTATATGATCCAAACATAATAATCGGCTATGAAAAGTCAGATGACGCTGCGGTATATAAATTAAGCGATGATCTAGCAGTTGTCCAGACAGTCGACTTTTTCACGCCTATTGTAGACGATCCATATACTTTTGGCAGTATTGCGGTAGCAAATGCTTTAAGTGATGTATACGCTATGGGTGCAAAGCCAATTATGGGACTCAATATCGCAGGTTTCCCTATTGGCAAATTGCCCATTGATGTCCTTGTGCGGATATTGCAAGGCGGATCGGACAAAGCAAAAGAGGCAGGCATTACAATCGCAGGTGGTCATACCATAGATGATAATGAGCCAAAATATGGGATGGTCGTAACAGGGTTAGTCCATCCTGATAGAATAGTTACAAACTCATCAGCTAAACCCGGAGATGTCCTTATATTAACAAAACCAATAGGGACTGGCATAATTATAACTGCGATGAAAGAGGATATAGCACCAATGGAATCCGCAGAGATCGCAATAAAGGTTATGAATACTTTGAATAAATCATCCGCGGAAGCTATGATCAAAGTCGGGGTTAATGCCTGCACCGATGTAACTGGCTTTGGACTTCTAGGTCACCTATACGAGATGGTATCAGGAAGCTCTGTTTCAGCAGAGATCAATTTTGAGAAAGTCCCATTGATCGAAGGAACTTTGAAGCTTGCTGATGACCTTATTATACCTGCTGGAACTATACGTAATCACGAATACTTGAACGATCATATAGTCTGGAATGATATTCCATATGAACAACAGATGATACTTTGTGATGCTCAGACTTCCGGCGGACTGTTAATATCTGTATCTGAAGAGAAGAGCGATGAATTGGTGAAATTGCTTCGTGAATCTAACTCGTTATCCAGTGCAGTTATAGGCAAGATCACTTATGGTAATATAGGGGTTATTGAAGTGAAGTAGAAATATCATATGGATTAGCACAAATGAGACTGCAAATGATCGTGCGATCCGTTTTCTTTTGGGAGATATTAAAATGGCTATAATACAAGAGGAATTCTCAGTTTTATCAGGATGGAGGCAATGGACAGACGCACAGAACATGTTATATAAACATATTAGCGAACAAGCCTTTCAACTTCTCAAAGATAGAAAAAAGAAGATAGCAACTTTGAAAACAGAAGCTCAATGGATTAAAAGACAACAAGAGGTAAAGAAAATATTGATGGAAATTGTCGGACCATTCCCAGAGAAAAACCCATTGAACCCGAAAATAGTAGGTATCGTCAAAAAAGATGGCTATAAACTGGAAAAGATAATCTATGAATCCAGACCAGAATTTTACGTGACTGCTTGTCTATTTATCCCAGATGGACTGACAAGTAAAGCACCTGTGATATTGAATCCGATCGGACACTCAGATGACGGTTTCAGAGGAACGATGTATCAGACAATTATACTCAATCTTGTCAAGAAAGGTTTTGTAGTATTAACCTATGATCCAATTAGTCAAGGCGAAAGATTGCAGTATTATGATCCTGAAATAGGTAGGTCTCGTATAGGTTGGTCAACCTGCGAACATTCATATATGGGGACACAATGCTTTATCTCAGGCAATTCCTTTGCTCGTTATAGGATATGGGACTGTATCAGAGCAATTGATTATTTATCAACTCGTGATGAGGTAGATATAAATAGGATCGGGGTAAATGGAATATCTGGTGGAGGAACGCTTACAACTTATATTTCCGCTTTTGATGATAGGGTCTATGCATCTGCCCCAGAATGCTATATAACAGGATTCAAAAGGCTTTTTGAGTCGATCGGTCCTCAGGATGCTGAACAAAATCTTTACCATGGTATTGCTAACAGCATTGATCATGCAGACTTGCTTGAAGTAAGAGCCCCCAAACCTATATTGATAATGTCAACCACGCGAGACTTTTTCAGCATTCAAGGGGCAAGGGAAACATACAAAGAGGTAAAAAAAGTTTATAAAGCATTTCACAAAGAAGATAATATCAGTATGACAGAGGATGATGCCCCTCACGATTCAACACGCAAAAACCGAGAGGCTATGTATGCCTTTTTCCAAAAGCATTTGAACAATCCCGGCAGTCCGTATGATGAAGATGTTGAATTTCTGACCGCAGAGGAACTTAAAGTTACTACAACTGGTCAGGTATCTACTTCTTTAGGGGGAAGAACAGTTTTTGATTTTAACAGTGCAGAGACAAAAAAGTTAATTGATAAACTTGAAAATTCACGGAAAAGCTTATCTGACCATTTACAAAAGGTCAAATGTTCAGCTAAGATGCTTTCTGGATATATACATTCTGATCGCACTCCTAAATCAATGTTCATCGGCAGATATAAGCACGAAGGCTATTGTATTGAAAAATATGTGATCAACGGTGAGGGGAAATGTGTAATTCCATTGATTTTGGCTATCCCTACTGATATGAAGAAACACCCTGCGATGATCTATATACGCCCTGATGGCAAATCTTCTGTAAACAATGACATAGAATCGTTGACAAAGAAAGGTTTTGCGGTTATTGCACCTGATCTGACAGGATTTGGCGAGACTGGGGGACTGTATGTTGATGAATCAGCCTATAGCCCTTGGTACGGTGTTTGGTTTGGGTCTATCCAAATAGCAAGAAGCATTTTAGCTATTCAAGCAGGAGATATTACAAGGGTCGTCAGATTCCTTGAAAGCAGAGACGATATTGATTGTAATAGCATCTCTGCGGTCGCATATACACAAGCTTGTCCTGCACTGCTTCATTCCGCAGTATTTGAAGATGCAATTAAAAACGTTACTTTAATCGAGCCTTTGATCTCTTATCGTTCTGTTGTTATGAACCGATATTATAGGACAAACCTTATTCCATCTATGGTAGCAGGGGCTTTGACTGCCTATGATCTGCCTGATCTTATGGCTTGTCTCGCTCCAAGAAGGCTAACAATGATCAATATAACTGATCAAAACAAGGAAAAAGCTGATCCTATATTAATAGAACAGGAATTAGCGGTCGTTAGGTCTGCATATGCTGATTTCAAGGATAACCTTTTGATAAGGGATTGCGGAGATAGAGTATATAATATCGGGGAAATATTGGTTTGACAATAAAACAAGTGACAAGATTATATCCTCATCTGTCTTTTACGGATAAACTGAAGATCCTTCTGAGGCTTATATTCTGTATACGTCCGATATTAAAGGTACTAAAAGAAAATCTTCCTAATCAAGGTCTTATAGTTGATCTAGGTTGTGGTTATGGAATTGTCTCTCATCTCATATCAAATACAAATAGAAGAGTTATTGGTATTGACGCCTCATCGCATCGGATCAAAGTTGCTCAAACTAGTGTAAATCAAAGGAAAGACATTGAATTCTATTTAACAGATATAAAAGAATTTCAAATCCCCATCTGTGATGCAGTAGTCATAGTAGACGTTTTGTATTTGATCCCTTATGGTGAACAAGAACAGATACTTTTCAAATGTTATGAATGCTTGCGAAACGACGGCATAATGATCATAAAGGATAGCACTACGACACCTTTTTGGAAATACGTCTATATGAGAATTGAAGAGTGGGTCAAAATTAAGCTTGGTGTTTACGGGACTGAGATCAAGAACAGCGGGATATTTGTATGGAAAGAGTGTAATTTTATCGGTCTTTTGAATAAGGTCGGATTTGAAGTATCAATGATATCTGTGAAATCTTGTTTACCGTATCCCGGAGTTTTTTATATATGTCATAAAAAAGTTCGTCTTTAATAAAATATCACATCTAAATAAATCTTTTCTGACATTCAGAATAAAAATTTTGAATTATCAATTGGTATAAGAAGAGATTTCATAGATTTTTAATGGGGGCATATAGTTAGTATGCCCCTTTTATCAATTTGGCGGGGGGTATTAATAAGATAAAATTAGAATTTAGGTCTGTTTTCGTAAGCCCACTTGTAATAATCTACTCTCTTCAATTTGGATGCTGCCGCCTTGTCTATTATAACTATGGCGTTAGGATGCATCTGTAAAGCTGATGCAGTCACTTGCGATGTAATAGGTCCCTCTACAAGCACCGAGACAGGATCAGCTTTCTTTTCGCCATTTGCTAATAGTAGACAACATTTCGCCTCCATTATTGTTCCAACGCCCATCGTAATTGCGAATCTTGGGACGTCTTCTTCTTTTTCAAAGAATCTTGAATTATCCTTTATTGTCTCCTCTGTCAATGTAACTAAGCTTGTCCTTGATGAAAGAGATGTCCCGGGCTCATTGAATCCGATATGTCCATCACTGCCAATACCGAGCACTTGTAAATCGATCCCCCCTGCTTTCTTAATTTCGTCTTCATACCATTGGCAATATTTTGCGAAATCTTTGGCAATTCCTGATGGTATGTGGACATTAGCGGGATTGATATTGATGTGATTGAACAACTTGTCATGCATGAAGTAATGATAACTTTGATCGTGATTTGGAGGTAATCCGACGTATTCATCAAGGTTGAAAGTAACAACTTTTGAGAAATCAAGCTCTCCTTCTTGATACATACGGATCAGTTCTTTATACGTGCCTACTGGCGTGCTTCCTGTTGCTAGACCAAGCACCAAGTTTGGCTTTAAATGTATCGCATCCCTAATTATCTGTGCCGCTTCCTTACTCATTTCTTCATAATTTTCTTTGATTATTACTTGCATTAACCTAACTCCTTTTCTGTTAGTAATTAATTTGTTGACAATGTTTTTGTGATTGAACTGACGTTATAGCGATAACGCCAACTATATCGTAAACGCTAGCACCTCTTGAGAGATCGTTTATGGGTTTGGCAAATCCTTGGAGCAAAGGTCCATAAGCCTCTGCCCTTGCCAAGTATTGTGTCAGTTTATAAGAGATGTTTCCAGCATCTAGATCGGGGAAGATCAAAACATTTGCCCTGCCTGCAACAGAGCTTGGTTCTTTTACCTTCCTATTAGCAACTTCTGGGACAATAGCAGAATCTAACTGAAATTCGCCATCAATTGACAGTTCTGGTGCCATTTCTTTCGCCAATTTTGTCGCTTCAATTACCTTATCCACCCTTTGATGTGCTGCACTGCCCTTTGTTGAAAAGGATAGCAAGGCAACTTTCGGTTCCCAGCCGAGCAGATCACGTGCGGTATATGCAGATGAGACAGCTATTTCAGCTAATTCCTGCGGAGTCGGATCAGGATTAACTCCCGCATCTGCATAAATAAAGTTTCCATTTTCTCCATAAGGGCAATCTGGCACAGACATAATAAAATAACTTGATGGCGATGTGATGCCTTCACTTAAACCTATCATCAATTGAGCGGACTTAACGACAGTTGCAGTCAGGCTAGAACAACCAGCAACCATCCCATCAGCATCACCAGCAGAGACCATAATAGCCCCAAAATAAAGTGGGCGTCTTATAAGCTTTTCTGCCATCCCTTTTGTTATTCGTTTTCCACTCTCGCTTCTTGATTCAATATATAAATCAACGTATTTCTCTATTGGAGCAGTTTCTGGGTCAATGATATCTATTTTCCCCAGATCAAGCTTGACACTTTGTGCAATTGAGTTTATCCGATCTTGATTTCCCAATATTATTATCTCTGCGAGCCCTTCGTTGATGGAAATACAGGCAGACTTTATTGCCCTTTCATCCTCTCCCTCTGCCAAAACGATCTTCATAGGCTTCTTTTTAGCTTTTTCTTTGATCTTATCAATTAGTCTCATAATCTCCTCTAACGGTCATATCGACCGTATTGTTGTATAGCAGACATTATAAGTCTCATACCAGTTAGACGTGAACCATTGTTAATGCTACCTGCGGTAGCAAAGACAAGCCCCCTTTTTTCCCTTGCCATTTCAAAGTCCCGCAAAAATTCAGCAACAATGTTGACCTCTTCATTTCTGCTAAAAGTAAACGGAGCGAGAACGCCGTATATGACAGCATTTGGCATATATTCGCGTATTTGGTCAATCATTACATTTGGACCGAAGTTGACACCAGTAAGGTTGCATCGCCCCAAGACAGGTAAGATATGAGCCATATCTGAATCGCTATGTTGGTAACGCGTATCTTTTGGACCGGGACTGCAAACATCCCATATACCTTTGACTATTGGGTATCCGAAAAACTCATACATATCAGCATTTAGCATCGCACAATTATCATCTGCGAAGCTAAAACCTCTTGGCGCTGTTTCGGGAGTGTATCCGGCTTCTTCATCAAATAGGCGAATCATACCTAACATAGCTTTTAGTATAGTATCGCTTAATCTTTTAGCGACGTCTGGGTAATCTTCTATAAGGAAGATGATGCCTTCCACACCGAACATAGACATAGCAAATGTTACAGGTCCTCTTTGACTTCTATATAGGCTAGGTTTTATTCCCATAGCCATCAATTTTTCTTTTTCTGTATCCCAGTTTGGAGGCAGTATGAATTCTCTCAGATTCTCAAGCCTTTTGTCTACTCTATCAAGAAGAGCGCATAGTTCATCAACCGTCTCTGCTGATTTCAGTAGCCACCAAGACTGACTATCATCATTCCAGACATTCTTCATTTCAAATATATCGTGTAAGGCTTTGGTCGATGGGTATCTTGGTCTGTTTGGATTTGGAGGGTTTTCATCCAAAAGCCGACGTCCAACAATCGCTTCTGCCTTATCATTATAAGCTTTGTTGATTGATAGACGCCACTCAGTATCGCTTGAATACCGCTTCCATTGTTGTTCAATGCCCATTTCAGCGAAGACGCATTCCCAATTACATATAGCCCCCAATGGCACTTGTGGGATATCCTTGCCAAATGGATCAGCTATAGCTATCTTTTGATCTGCCCAAAAACGTTCAAGATCAACTGGCGCGAGCCCGTTATTTGCATGGGCTTTTTGCACAAGTTTTTCCGCTATTGCCAGATGTTTCCCTGTAACACGAACACTCATTTTCTTCTCCGATTTATTTCTAAAAATATGAAAGATAATATTTTGTTGTATAATATAAATTTTCCAGTCTTCCCAATAATGGAAGATCGTATTCCTTTTCGCTAAAATAGAATATCAAACATAGCGCAAAAGATCAAGTTAAACCAATTTTCTAACATCGCCATATCTTTTTGTAAGACCTATTTCATCGCAATATTCCAAAAATGGCACTGCGTATTTCCTGCTAGTGTTGACCAATTGACGGAACTCAGAAACTGTAATTTCCCCGTGATTTTCTAAATAACCTTTGAGAAAATTTATAGTATTTTCTACAATTGACGAATGCAAGACAATGTCATTGCTTATTTTTATTAGTTTTCCTGATCTAATCATTGCTTGGTAGACATCAATCACGTCTTTTTTATCAAAAGAGCTTATCAAGGAAATTAACTCCTTTTCATCTGGCGGGGCAAACCCTCTTTGCTTGTATACTTGATCTATCTGTTCACTGATTTTTAGCGATCTGCCTGAAAAACTCATCTGATATGACGAAAGTTTTAGATAATTGCCAGTCCGAACGATTAACCCATCTTTAATAAGCCTTTGTATCAAAATATCAAATGTCTGTTCATCAACTTTGACCTCTGATCGCATTTTGGAATAATTAGCCCCTTCTTCCAATGGATATTCTTTATGAAAAACTGATAATCGGTCTAAAATCTTATTTTGCATAACATACATCCGCTCTTTGGAAGCGATCATCCGTTTTTCACCAACAAGGAATCTTATTATTTCACTTTCCTCCATCTGTTTAAGTAATTGTTCCTGTTTTTCACTGGTATATGGTAGATAATATTTGAGATCATTTTCGGGGACAGAAATGTTTTCGCTTATTTCAGTGACGATCTTTACCAAATCTTCATCGTTTGCAGATTCTAGCCTTTTCATTTTTTTTATGGTTTCCTCTGCAAGTCGTTTATGTTTACGAGGAAAAGGATCAAGGATTTCACCACCGCCGAGAGTTTCTTGATTAGTGAAATCACGGATGATAAATCTATCGCCACGCAAGGCAAGCACAGGGGTTTCAAGCCTGAATTGGACATATCCATTATCGCCGGGGAAAAGCCCTTCTTCTGATGATAGCAAAACTGCCCGTCCAAAGACTTCGCTTGTCCCTATGAAAAACCTAACCCTTATCCAATTTTCAAATACCCTGTTACAAGTATCAGCTATTTTTAGCAATGTGTCTAAACTCGTCGTTGACCTTGATAGATCGGGACTTGTAATAACATCGCCACGCTCTATGTCATCTTTTTCAATTCCAGAGAGATTAAGAGCTACTCTTTGACCGGGGAATGCTACCTCAACCTGCACATCGTGGACCTCTATTCCCCTAATCCTAGCATATTTTCCGAGAGGCATTACCATTACCATATCCTGCCTTCTAAGTTCTCCGCCTATCAATGTTCCTGTGACTACAACGCCAAACCCTTGGATGATAAAAGCCCTATCTATCGGCAATCGTGGCGCGCTCATACTCCTACGAGGCGGTTCTATGTTATTTATTTGCCGAATTATCTTCGTTTTGAGTTCGTCAAACCCTTCAAGGGTTACAGATGAGACTCTAACAATCGGTGCGTTTTCAACCAATTTCCCCTTTATTAGAGCTTTAACTTGTTCTTCAACCTCTCTGACCCTAGATTTGGTTACAAGATCAATTTTAGTTATAACAATGATGCCGTTAGATATACCGAGAAGGTCAAGGATTGTAAGGTGTTCTATTGTTTGTGGGCGGACTCCTTCGACAGCATCAACTACCAACAAGATCAGGTCCATTCCCCAGACGCCAGTTAGCATATTTCTGATAAATCGCTCATGTCCGGGGACATCGACAATTCCGGCTTTTGTCCCATCTGGCAGTTGGAAGTATGCAAATCCAAGCCCGATGGATACGCCTCGTCGTTTTTCCTCTTCCCAGCGATCTGTGTCAATGCCTGTCAATGCCTTGATCAGTGCGGTTTTTCCGTGATCAACATGTCCTGCAGTTCCTATTATTATATTACGCATATTTGACCTAATATATATTAATGCGGATATATATATTAATGCGGATTTGCGTTCTGACGCTATTTTTTGAAAACATCTTCAAAGACAGATATTGCATACAATATATCATCACGATCAACGTCTTTATGGGTTACAAGCCGTATCGTGTATGGTCCATAAATTGATACTTTTAAATTTCTTTTGTTCAACTCGCTTGCGAGGTCGACAGCTTTCATATCAAGCGCTTTGGTGTTTACCATAACCATATTTGTCTCGCCTCTGATCAGACCATCTTTAACTTTATCAATTTTTGCTAATCCATCAGCAAGCAATTTAGCATTTTCGTGATCTTGTTTAAGTCTTTCCGTCATTTCTTCTAATGCGACAATGCCCGCGGCTGCTATTACTCCTGCCTGTCTCATCGCCCCGCCGAGCCTCTTGCGTGCCTTTCTTGCCTCGTTGATAAACTCCTTTGTCCCTGTTAAAAGTGACCCGATCGGCGCTCCCAGACCTTTTGAAAGGCAGAACATAACAGAGTCAGCATACTTGGCTATCTCTTTTACGTCTACGTTAAGTGCTATGCTTGCATTGAATATCCTAGCACCGTCAAGATGTATGGGGACATTGAACTTTCTTGAAATATCAAAGATCTCCTTCATTTTTTCAATAGGTATGGCACGTCCACAGGCACGATTATGTGTATTTTCAAGACATATCAACGTCACCTTTGGGCGGTTGCCATTTCGCCCTAACATATCTTCAACGATCTCTGGATCGGGGCATCCGTCTTTACCTGATACCAATATCGGCAAAGCACCTGCAATAGCTGATACGTTACCTCGTTCATAGTAATATATATGACAATCTGGCTCTAATAATACTGCATCGCCGTGTTTCACGTGTGTCATTAGTGCAGAAGTATTGCCCATCGTCCCTGTCGGAACTAGCATAGCGGACTCTTTGCCCATTTTTTCTGCGGCAAGCATCTCAAGCTTATTTACCGTTGGGTCTTCTCCATAACAATCATCACCAACTATCGCGTTCATCATCGCTTCACGCATTTTCTGCGTCGGTTTTGTCACTGTATCACTTCGTAAGTCCACAAACTCTTTCATTTTTCGCTCCAAAAAGTTTTTGATTCACTGACTACATTGTCAATTAAAATGTCAATATTATCCAAAAATTGATCATTATGAGATTTTTTAAGCCAAATAAGAAACTCGACATTTCCCGAAGAACCTTTTATAGGCGAGAACGTCAATCCTTTAATGGCAAGCGATTCCCTGATGGCTAGATCGCATATTTTCTTTATAACAGATCGATGTATGTTTGGGTCTTTGACGATGCCCTTACGGACAAATTCTCTACCAGCTTCAAACTGCGGTTTGATAAGGGCTATGATATCCCCTTCAGGTTGAACTATGCAATTGACAACAGGGATAACCTTATCTAATGATATGAAGGATACATCAATAACTGCAAGGTCTATTTGCCTTTGAAATTGTTCTGGTTTAACATACCTTATATTTGTCCGCTCGATGACCTCAACTCGCCTATCATTTCGGATTTTCAAATCCAGTTGACCATATCCTACATCAATTGCATAGACAAAATCCACACCATGTTGAAGAAGACAATCTGTAAACCCACCAGTTGATGCCCCTATATCTACCGCTGTTTTTCCCTCAACATCAATATTGAACACATCAAGTGCTTTTTTAAGTTTCAATCCGCCTCTGCTGACATAAGGGCAGGTATCGTCATTTTTCAGAACTATATTTGAATTTGTTGGGATCAATTTTCCCGGTTTGTCAATTAATTGATCATTGACGAACACGTTTCCAGCCATGATAAGTTGTTTTGCCCTTTCGCGACTGGATACCAACTCTCGTTGGACAAGCAAGATATCTATTCTTTCAGATTTTCTTGACATACATCACTAGAATATACCTCTTAATTCTAAGGATTTACAAAGGTTTTTCAATTATTGACAATCTGATTTTGTATTACTGATCAATGATTTATCCTGCATTACAAATTTTTTTTCATTATTGGCATCAAGCATATCAATAGCAGATTTCGTTATACCTTCAGGAGAGAGACCAAGACCATCAAGAAGGACTTTTCTATCGCCATGTTCAATAAATTGATCGGGAATTCCCAAAAATTTGATCTGTATACCAGAGGATAGCCCTGATTCACTTATCATTTCTGAGACTGCGCTTCCAAACCCACACGATACCGAATGTTCTTCGACGGTTAACACTTTTCCTATACGAGACGCAATAGGTAGGATCGTGTCTTTATCAAGTGGTTTAGCAAACCTTGCGTTTATAACTGTTGCGAAAATATTATGTTTTTCCAATATCTCAGATGCCATAATTGCAGGATATACCATAGATCCAAAAGCCAATATGACAATATCATCACCGTTTCTGAGAATTTCAGCTTTTCCGATAGGTAATGACACCAATTCTTCAGGTAAATGAACACCGATTCCTTCGCCTCTTGGATAACGGATAGCACAAGGACTATCGCAATAGATCGCTGTTTTCAACATATGCTGTAGTTCTGCCTCATCTTTTGGCGCCATTATGATCATATTTGGTATATGCCTAAGATAGGCTATGTCAAAAGTGCCGTGATGAGTAGGACCATCAGCTCCGACTATCCCTGCCCTGTCAAGTGCAAACACGACTGGAAGATTTTGAAGGCATACATCATGGACGATCTGATCGTAGCCACGTTGTAAAAATGTTGAATATACGGCAAAAACGGGTCTCATATCTTGGCAAGCAAGCCCAGCGGAGAAGGTAACCGCGTGTTGTTCAGCTATTCCGACATCGAAACAACGATCAGGGAATCTTTTGTTAAACTCATTAATACCTGTCCCATCGAGCATAGCGGCAGTTATTGCTATTATACGTTCATCTTTTGATGCCAGATCAATCAATGCACGACTAAACGCAGTTGTATATGATATTTTATTGCCTTTACTTACATAATTACCATCTTCAATATTAAAAGGCGAAGCGCTATGAAATTTGGTCGGATCTTTCTCTGAAAATTCATAGCCTTTTCCCTTTTCAGTGATGACATGAATAATTAAAGGACCTTTTATTTCCCTTATTCTTTGAAAAAGGTTAATCAAACTTTGTATATCATGACCGTTTATGGGACCGAAGTATCTGAATCCAAGAGATTCGAACAACATACCATCTGTAAGAAGTGTTTTTGCGCTTTCTTCAATTCTTTTTATAAGTCTAGCAGCACTTTTGCTAAATGAGGTAAGTGAATCTGTAATTTCCTTTCGGAATCTATTATATATCTGACTTGTCCTTATCTCATCAAGATGTTGAAGTAATCCGCCAACTGTCGGCGATATAGATAACTCGTTGTCATTAAGTATGACGATTATATCTGTTTTTGTATGACCGGCATGATTTAACGCTTCAAAAGCCATTCCGCCTGTCAAAGAGCCATCACCGATAACAGCTATGACCTTGAAATTTTCTTTTTTCAAATCCCTAGCCTTTGCTATGCCAAGTGCTGCGGAAATTGACGTGCTTGCATGACCAGTTCCGAAACAATCGTATTTACATTCGCTCATTTTAGGAAAACCGCTCAGGCCATAACATTGTCGTATTGTATGAAAACGATCTCGCCTGCCAGTCAATATTTTGTAAGTATAACATTGGTGTCCTACATCCCAAATGATCTTGTCCTTGTCGACGTCAAATGCCTGCAAAAGAGCGATAGTCAGTTCTACAACACCGAGATTTGATGCCAAATGACCGCCGACGTTTGATATGGTTGATATGATCATTTCCCGAATTTCTTTTGCTAGCTCATTTAACTCCGGCAGATTCAAAGATTTGATATCATCGGGATCATTTACACGTTGTAATATTGACAACGTTTTATCCTCCTAATCATCAAAATTTTCTATTCACCATATAGTCTGCCCATAAAAGCAATAATTCTTTATATTTTGATTCTGGAATTATAGCCAAGTAGTTTAATGAATCTTCTATATATTTTTCAGCAAGCTCTTTTGTCCATTCTATACTGCCCAGATCGATGAGAATTTTTTTGGCTTCATTTATCTCATCTTCGCTTGTCTTTTGGTTGCCCATAACTTTTAGAAGTGTTTGTTTTTGTCCATCAGAGGCATTCATAAATGCGTGACTAATTATAATTGTCCTTTTCCCTTCCCTAATATCTGATCCGACAGGTTTTCCCAGTTTTTTTTCATCACCAACGATGCCTAGAATATCGTCTTGGAGTTGGAATGCGATCCCACATTTGCCAGTAAAAGATGAAATAGCTTTGACAAAAGGATGTTCTGTGTCCAAAGTGTTAAGCCCAAGCATTGCTCCCGCCTTGCCCGCAAATTCGTATAAGACGCCTGTTTTTTTCCAAATAACATTTAAAATTTGCTTTTCAGAAAGGGAATCAACAGGTTCTCTGGAATATTGTATATCCAAAGCCTGACCTTCTATAAGCTCACTTTGCATTCTAAGTCCAAAATCTTTTATAAGATATAGCACAAGTTTGGGGTCTATATCTCCATCAAGACCGAGTTCAGAGAGCATAGAAACAGACCAGCCCTGTTGCATATCACCGGCAAGTATCGCGATAGAGACGCCGTAATGTTTTGCATCATTTTCATTGTAACCAAATTCATTTATTGCCCTCTGACGAAATTCCTCGTGAATAGTTAGTCCGCCTCGTCTTTTATGATCCCTGTCAATTATATCATCGTGAACGATCGTCCATGTATGAAATATTTCAATTGCTGCGGCAGCGGGGATAATCTTGTCTTCATCACCGCCAACTGCCCCACAAGAGAACAAAAGGACAGATGGTCGGAGTGCTTTTCCGCCGTGATTGATGTAACTATATACTGAATCGTGTATATGTTTAGGTGAGAATATCTTTTTGAATCGAGTTGAATTTATGTAGTTATAGACCTTATCCTTACGGATTAAAAGCTCATTTATAAATAAATCATAATCCATCATGATTCTCTTTTTTCAATTATTCCTTTCCTGTTATATCCTCGTCATATGACCTTGGGATCAATTGTCCATCTTCGTTTTTCATCAAGATTTCAACCCTTCTTTCTGCATCATTCAAAATTTTGGCACATATCTTTGATAATTTTATCCCCTCTTCAAATGCGGATAACGATTCTTCCAGCGATAACTCGCCACTTTCCAATTTTTTAACTATCTCTTCTAGTTGTGCCATAGCGGATTCAAATTTAATTTCATCAGCCATTATGCCCTCCAATTATTCAAACTTGTATTCTTTATCATAAAGAGTGTAAATAGTTAAACCAAAAAATACAATGGTTATAACTGCTATCATAATTAATGATATGGACAAATCTGAGTTTGCACCTTTTGATATCTCGTTCAACTCGCTTTGCATTGAAGATTCTATCGGAAAAACTGATATTAAATAATGAACAACAGAGAACTTCCTAATTAATCCCGGAACGATGATAGTTATCTTCTCCCAACCAAAAGCCAATAGCATTCCTGCTATAATAGGATGTTTGAGACGAGACCCGAAAAACATAAATATAGCCCCATAAACAACGACCGATAATATGATCACTGCGAGCTGTGCTGCAAAAGTGTTGACAACATAGGAAAAATTATCGCCTAACTTGATATCGCTTAATATGACTAGGAAGCTAATTAATATAGGAGGAATTAAGATAACCAGAACTCCCAAAACATAAGCCAAGAACTTTCCTATTACTATTATATATTTGGGAACTGGACGAGTGAATAGATATATGATGGTTTTATTGTCAATCTCGTCACCGATTACAGACGTCGCATAAAATAGCGCAACTAGCATAGAAACAAAAAGCAAAAAGAACAACATTATATTTAGCAGAACAAACGATGGAGATGTCGCAAAAGTTGGATGGACAAATCTATAATAAAAGGCTAAAAAGACTGGTAAATAGGAAATCAAAATCATAAATATTGTTTTTTTGCTATTTACAGTTTGATTAAATGTTGTTTCAAAAATAATATTAATAGCTTTTGAAAGGTTTATTTTCTCTGGGTACTTTTCCATAAGATAATTTCCTATTTTATTTGACATTAGAGAGGGCAGTTAAGACAGCTTGATGAATTTTCATTATTGGCACATTGTTTTTTTGTGCTAGTTGTTTGCAGTCGTCATATTCTGGTATGATCTTTATTATATCATCGCCAATTTTCCCTAATTTGACAGAGACTTTTCCATACTTGGTTTCAATTTCTCGCATTTCGCGATTAAGTTTTTTTCTGTTCACTTCATATATTCTCACTCCCATAGTAGTTGTCTCTGATATGATGCACGCGCAAGCATCTTGAAGTTTTGAATTTTCCACTAAGACAGTCAATTTGATAGCAGGTCTATTTTTCTTCATTATTATTGGAGTTAAGAAAACGTCAAGAGCGCCAATAGCAAAAAGCTTTTCCATAAGTAGATCATATATCTGAGGCGACATATCATCTATGTTCGTCTCTATGACATTCACGTTGTCATTTTCATAAATATCTTTTGATGTCCCGACAATTACTCTTAGCAGGTTTGGTTGTTCAACGAGTTCTTTTGTCCCAGCACCGTAGCCAATATTTTCTATCACCATATCCGGCATAGGACCAAACCGTTCTGCAAGAGTGCTTATTATCGCTGCGCCTGTTGGAGTAACCAATTCCGCATATACTTCGGATGGCTTGGCTGGTATTCCTCGCAATAACTCCACAGTAGCAGGGGCAGGAATAGGTATAACACCATGAGAAGATTTGGCAAATCCCTGACCCAAAGGCAAAGGAGATGAATAAATCTTCTCTATTCCCAAGGCTTTTATACCAATAGCAGACCCCACGATATCCAAAATGGAATCTACTGCCCCAACTTCGTGAAAGTGAATTTTTTCTATGTCTACATTGTGCACCTTAGCTTCTGCTTCCCCTAACCTATTGAATATTCTTTTTGCTGTAGATTTCACATCTTCATCTAACTGACTCTCAGATATTAGTTTAATTATATCGCCCAAATGCCTACCATGATGATGATCGTGATCGTTAAGTTCTATGTCAACTTTGGTAGCAGAGATGCCGTGCTTTTGGATTTTATTAAAACTAATCTTGTAACCATTGAGGTTTAATTTTGATAGTTCGTCTTTGAGGACGTCAATTTTCAGACCAAGATCAACTAGGACGCCCAAAGTCATATCACCACTTATGCCAGAGAAACAATCAAAATATGCAATCTTTTTCATTTCAGCTCTATCCTCAATCTTTCTGATCCGGATTTTTCCAACTTGGGGAGATTAATCGTCAGGACGCCGTCCTTATATACAGCCTTGATATTTTCAATATCTATTTGTGTTGGCAATTCAACATTACAGTTGAACGGACCATATTTACGACCGATATAATGATAATTTTCATCCTCTCTACCTGGTTTTCGTTTTCTATCGCCCCTCACTTGGAGAAGATTTCCCGTAATGGTTGTTTCTATATCATTTACAGACACGCCGGGTATATCAAATATGACAGTTATATAATCTTTATCTTCTAAAATATCCATATCAGGAGACCATTCAGTTTCTTCAAAAGATTCTGTCCGATATTCTGAATAACCTTCGAGCAATTTGCTCATTCTCTCTCTGAGTCTCTTTATTTCGGTCTCCAAATCATCAAATTCAGACATTGTTACAACTCCTATTGTTAATTGTTCTTTGTAATATCACAGGACGAGTTGCAATAACAATAATTTTGGGATATAGAAACCCATATATATTTATACTTGTGATCTGATAATTCTATATCCCAAAATAGGTGTTAAACGGTTTTAAATCACTTATCCATAGTTTTTCCAATTTTGATCAAGCTTAAAGCTATTGATGCCAATGCACAGGTGGATGTAAACATTAAAAAAGCCTTAGGGCTTGTGTTTGGGATCAAATTCAAAGAAAACACATAAACTATCTTTGCAATTACACCTACTATAAGGCTTAGTGCGGCACAAATCCCAAGAATCCATTGAGTTACGATCATTGCCTTTTTCATCGTCCTACCCTCCCCATTATTTTTTATAAGAAATCACTGATCAATAAAAAGTTTAACTTAAAATACGTTATACGTCAAGAAAATTGATCCGAAGTTCAGACAAAAATGATACAAAACTTTGTCCTTGCTTATATTTATCCCTTTTAATGTAAAGATGATTCTTCGCATATTCAAAAAATGCTTATCAGATAAGCCTTCGTTCAATAAAAAATCTTGATATTTTCAGTGTAACATTGGTATATATATAGATAAACCTAATTTTAACGATAAAAAAGACGACTTTGAATATGCCCAGACTAAGCTGTCTTATAGACTGGAGGAATAAAAAATGATAGAGATAATTGGTCATCGTGGCGCACGAGGGTTGGAACCAGAGAATACGATTCTTTCTTTTAGGAAAGCTATCGAACTGGAAGTTGATTATATAGAGTGTGACGTCCATCTAACAAAAGATGGATACATTGTGCTTATCCACGATAATACATTGGATAGGACGACAAACGGAACTGGATATATTAACGATTATTCCTTTGATGAGATCAGAAAACTGGATGCAGGCAAAGGCGAGAAAATACCGACTCTTCAAGAGCTAATTGATCTTATAAAAGGAAAAGTAAAAGCACATATTGAACTAAAAGATGAAAAAGCCACAGAACGGGTTATTAAGCTAGTTGAAAAAAATAATATAGTTGATCAAATATTTCTCACATCCGGGAATACTGATACGTTGCGGAAAGTCAAAAGTATTAATCCATTGATCGCCATAGAACATATTTTTGGACAGCCCCCTGAGAACGCCATTGACATAGCACTAAGCGTCAGAGCAAAAAGGGTTAGTTGTCACATAAATCATTTGACAAGTAGTTTCGTTGAAAAAGCTCATGAAAATAATATACAGGTCATTGCTTGGCCACCAAACACTTTGGAAGAAGCAAAAAAAGCTTTGGAATGTGGAGTTGACCTTATTTGCACAGACAGACCTGACATTGTAAATAGAAAATCTCTATTATCTTTAATTTAATGGATTATCTTTATCCTTGCCCAGGTATCCAATAACTTATGGTAATGTTCAACAGGAGCTAATCCCTTCATATCTATTTTAATTTGACTTTCTGTCAATACTTTTCCATAAATAGCTACGTCATCTATAAGTCCGGTAAAATATCTGGTTGTTCCTGTTATCTGTGCCCCTATTTTTAGAGTTTCATTTGATTTTGTGTTAATACCTTTTCCTGTTTGTTTTCCGACAGCATCAAGTTCGCCATTGATGAATATCTGGTGTGAAAAATCCTTTGAATCCCAAGTTGCCGCGACATGTACCCAGTTATTTTCTTTAACCACTGTTTTTCCTACAAATCCTTGTTCTGATGTTAGACCATCAGCTACGGCTACAAGAGCTTTACCGGCAAACATAAATAATCCTATATGATCTCCTGGCACTGTCCAAGCCCATTTTCCTACTATTGTTGATTCAGGCGAAAGCACTTTCGGGTTTACCCAAGCCTCGATTGTCAAACCTGCAAATTCCTGATTCAAAACAGGGTTATTTCCACAGTCTACGTATCCTGAGCCACCAAGCGAAACAGCAGAGCCATATTTACCATCTTTTACTATTTTAGCATCTCCTTTTAATATTCCTGTGTTTTCGTTTCCACTATCATCTTGGATTTTATCTCCAATCATTCTGTCAAAAGACATATAGAATATCAGGTCTTTATCTTTGGCACATACACTAATAGACAAGAAACATATCAAAAGACCGATCAATAACATAAATCTTAACATATATCCAACTCCTTTCTGTTAAACTCCTCTGGTATTGGGATGCCAAATATATTTATGTATTTGAAGCTGAAACCTAGCTTTGAGCCTATCATCAAGCATCCATTGGACTACATCAGAGGGGTTAAGTATGCCGAACGCAGTTGATAGAAGGACTTCATTTTTGCGATAGCAAAAATAATTATTTATTATGTCCTTTGCCCACTCATAGTCCTTTCTACTGCTCAAAACGAACTTGATTTGATCTTTATCAGTTAAGTGATTAAGGTTTTCCCAATAGATGCTATCAGACATACCGCTATCAGGACATTTTAGATCCATGATCTTAACGACACGTTGATCAACGCTCTGTATATCAATAGTGCCGTTAGTTTCCAATAGAACCTCATATCCATCTGCAAGTAGAAGATTAGCTAATTCGTTTATCTCGTCAAGTTGAATGAGTGGCTCTCCACCTGTTATTTCAATAAGATTGCACTTATATATTTTTATTTTCCTGATTATTTCATCATTTGACATCTCGATGCCGTTTTGATAAGCATATTTTGTATCGCAATATGAGCATCTGAGGTTACAGCCTGATGTCCTGACAAAGACACAAGGAAGCCCAGAATAGGTAGATTCTCCTTGAATACTATAAAAAATTTCACATACTTTCATTATGTATTGAACTTTCCACGTATTCGGTGAGATCAACGCCACGAGTTAGCTTTTGACTATGAGATATGACTTCCCCATTAATTATATTGAATTCGCCTAATGATGCTGATCTTAGTGTTGCGACGATAAGTGGAAATTCTCTTTCAAGACCTCGCCTTCTTATTTCTTTAAACAATGGCTCATTTTCGCCTTCAGTTCTTTGTATATCTTGAAGGGTTTTATTTTTTCTTTTAAGTTTCCATTGATCCCAGAATGGTTTAATAAGATCATCATATATGCTATATTCGCAATATGTTATTGCAGGTCCTGCGTCTAATTCTGGTGTTATAAGGTGCATCATCACGCCACTTTTTTTCGCTTCTTGCTCCATTAGTTGCCATATCACTTCCTGCCAAGTCCCTTTTGGTCCCCCTGGCAATGCTGGATGAAGGTTTATCATTTTATATTTTTTACACATTTCAGGACTGACGATAAGCATATATCCCGCTAACACAATCAAATCTGGATTATAGTTCGACATAAGCTTCATAGCAGTTTCGTCGTAGAGAGTTCGCCATTTTTCAAGGGCCGGTGAATCAAATCCAGATTTATATGATTCTTCTAATCCCTTTTTCCTTAATTCAGGGAGAAAGTTTCTATGTGAAAGAGATATAACTTTAAGTCCAAGACCTTCTGCAAATTCAATGAACCTATCACTTTCAGGTTTCTCGCCCTTTTCCCTTGTAACGAAGACAAAAGATATTTTACCTTTAATAACCCCATTATTAATAGCATCAGACACAACTTTCAGAAGATCGATAGCAGCTTCATCTCTGCCACTAGAGAACCAGCCAATATCAAGCATACATATTCCCTCATCAAAAACAATTAAAGACCATATATTATAAAGTTTTAGAAATTTTTCAGATTTGCCGGTATAGTTATAACTGTATCCTAACAGATCATTAGTTGCTATTTACCAACTACTATATTATCTTTTAGAAAATTTTTCAAGAATTTAACGTCTGGGTATTTTTCTCTGCCATAACCTGTTATGCTCAATGCGGATGCAGAGCTTGCAAGTCTACCACATAATTCTAATGGCAATTTTAGTAAAAGTCCTGCGATAAATCCAGCAGAATAAACATCGCCTGCCCCTGTTTTATCAACGACTTTTTCTACACGGCTTATAGGCACTGTGATTTCTAATTCTTTAGTAAATATTTTTGATCCTTGCTCCCCCATTTTACAGACTATAATATTGGGTCCCAAGTCTATTATCTGTTTAATAGAATCTTTATATGTTTTGCCGGTCATAAGTCTGAGTTCTTCATCTGTTGCAAATAGGATTTTTGTTCGTTTCAGTATTTTTATCAGTTTATCTATTCCAAGTCTACTGTATATTTCTCCGGGATCAAAAGCAATTATGGACTTATTTAAATCATTTTCTAAAAGCCTTTCTTGTTCTTTCAGGACATTTTCGCTACAAAAAGACGTTAGGTAGATCACTTTTGAGTCTCTCACATATTCAATATCGGAGTTGTTTATTGAAAGTGTATCATTGCTCCCTGGGAAGACTACATTTGCCCTTTCTCCGCTCTGATCTAATATGCAGAGACATACTCCGCTTTTTCCACCTCTTTTAATATGGCTTTTATCTACGTCTTCCATACTTTCAAGCAAAAAATCGCCGAAGTCATCATCACCTATTTTCCCGATGAAACCGCATTTAAACCCCATTCTAGCAAGTGCCACAGCAGTATTCGCTGACTGTCCGCCTCCGCTCTTTCCTGTTAATATAGCATATTTTTCGGAATTTCTGAAAGCGATGAGTCTATCCCGGTCTGAACCGATTATCTCGCCCCCCGGATGGAGTTTAGGTAATATGTCTTCTGTATTACTACCAGCTTTCAGGGAATATAATAAATCTGTATTTAATGCGCCAAAACCTATAAAATCAAACTTGCCCAATATAAATTCTCCATTACACAATTTTACAAGCTACGTCTTACAAGTTACAAAGGTTATGATCCTTGGAATGATAAACAAAACCAATATAAACGAGTTTCAAGACCAAAAAGAAGTTTAACACTTTTTGAAATTTGTTTACATCGTATCAAAGGCATTGTATCACAAATGACAAGCCGAAAGCAACAAAATTTCAAAGCTGATTGATGAATTTGTCTGATTATTTTTTCAGTTAGATTTGGTATACTTAGCATTGGTATATTCTCCTTATTTACGCTTTATCTTTTTATAATGAATTACTTTATCGAAATAGTAAATTCATTTTTTATATAAAAGGTCGTCTTCAGTTTCATAATTTTTTAAAAATTTTTATTTTATGAAATATTTTTGACATCTCATGCAACTATATTAATGAGGTGAAAAATATGGATTTGGACGAAGAACAGATAGTAAAAAATGCTATAAACGGTGACGCAAATGCTTTTGGGCTTCTTGTGCAGAGACACTATGATACGGTCTTTCGTCTGGCTTTCCAGTTTTTGAAAAACCCTACCAATGCTGAGGATGTAACACAAGACGTTTTTGTTGAAGCCTTCCAGAATTTGAAATACCTAAAAGAGCCATCAAAATTTGGTGCGTGGATAAAAGGTATCACATTTAATTTATGCAAGATGTGGATAAGAAGATATAAAAACTTAATAACAATTGGGGAAATGGATTTCTTACGCATCTTATGATTATATCAAGGTTCGTGATGAATCAACACTTTGGGAGACAAATTTGAAAGATATAATATCAAAAAAGCTGGGTAGCAGTTAATTTAGGGGGGTGTAATATGCGCCCCTTTATTAACTCTAATTTTGATTAGGAGGCAATAGTGTTAAAAGAAAGATTAAAAATAAAGGACAAACAGGGATGCCATAGGTGCTCGAGTTACAGTTCAAGCAAGAAATTTGTCTATGATTAGGGAATTGAATAATGGTTGTAATAGAGTATACTTGTCGCCGATTGCCCATTTCGGACTGGGACAAAATCAAAAGGTTGACAAACTAACTATCCGATGGACATCGGGTCAGGTGACTGAATTAAAGGATATTCCAGCAAACCAATTCCTTGTCATAAAAGAAGGAGAAGGCATTATTGGCACAATAGAGACCAAACCCAGACCCAAATCAGTTAAACCTGATGGAAAAGTAGTTTCCACTTGGGGCAAAATAAAAGAAAATAAGATCTTCCAGAACTACCCAAATCCCTTTAACCCGGAGACATGGATACCTTACCAGATCAGTAAGCTTTGCGAAGTGACGATAAAGATTTATAGCGAATCTGGAAAACTTATTCGGACACTTAATCTCGGTTATTTTTTCGTTTTTTCAATAGATAATTTGCCTAAAACTTGAACTGGACTGTTTTCCCTATCATCAAGTTTAAATAGCCAATTTTTAGCTAAATAAGGATATAAATATATAAACCAAAACGATGATTCTTCGTCTAATAGTCAACGATAGGAGGTGTATATTTAATATGATAGATTCAGAAGAAAAAATTTTAATAGATAAACTATTGAGATCAGGTGCTTTAACAGAAGAAGAGCTTGCGGAAGGAGTAGCTTATCAGGAGGAAAACGGAGGCTCTTTAATAGATGCACTTTTAGAGAAAGAGCATATAACAAAGACAGACCTTGATATGATAGACCGATCAGAGGAGATCGGCGTCCCATATATGCGGTTAATAAATATTGAGCAAGACGAAAAGGCAACATCGCTGATGCCTGTAAGTTTTGCTTTAGATAGAAAGGTCTTGCCAGTTGCTTATGAAAATAACATTCTTTACGTTGCTATGGCTGATCCTTTGGATGTCAACCTCATAGACGATATTCGCCTTATAACAGAGTCAGAAGTCCAACCAGTTCTTGCGACAGAGGATGATATATATGATGCCATCAGGCGATTTTATGGTATGTCCGCAGAAGAGATCATAAAAGGCAATTTGGAAACCCCAGTAGGAGTTGCACAAACAGACGAGATCAGGGTAATAGAGGACTTTGGACTTGACCCAGATACACTTGCCCAGACGCCAACAGTTATCAACTATGTCAACCAACTGATCATAGAAGCGGTTAGAGAAAAAGCGACAGATATTCACATAGAGCCTTTGGAAAAGGTTGTAAGAATAAGGTTCAGAATGGATGGTATACTTCACGAAAGACCTGTTCCTCCTAAAAATATAGAAAAAGCGATTATATCAAGAGTCAAAATTATGGCAGATATGAATATTGCAGAACGTCGTAGACCGCAAGATGGCAGTATTCAGTTGAAAATAGCAAGCTTGGGCAACAGGGAAATTGACATCCGTGTCTCAACAGTTCCGACATTCTGGGGCGAAAGCGTTGCAATGCGTATCCTAGATAAAATGGTTGTCTCTTATGGTCTTAAAGAGCTGGGAATGCTAGAAGATAATTTAGAGCAGTTTAACAGACTGATCCAAAGACCTCACGGGATCATACTGACAACAGGTCCTACTGGAAGCGGAAAGACTACAACATTATACGCTTGTCTCAAAGCGATGAATACTCCAGAAGTCAAGATAATTACAGTTGAAGACCCTATCGAATACGATCTGCCCGGAATTAATCAGATCGGTGTTGATGAAGCAGTAGGCGTTACTTTTGCCAATACACTGAGACATATCCTTCGTCAAGACCCTGATAAAATAATGATAGGAGAAATCCGTGACAGTGAAACTGCTGAAATGGCAATACATTCTGCACTTACAGGTCATCTTGTTTTGAGTTCATTACATACAAACGATGCTCCGGGGGCTATAACACGTCTTATCGACCTTGGCGTCCAGCCATACCTGGTTGCATCAAGCCTTGAAGGTGTAGCGGCGCAAAGATTAGTCCGTAAGGTTTGTAGGAGATGCAGAACTTTTTATCATCCAGACGAGAAATTGCTAAAAGAGATGAACGTTGATCCAAGCACAGTGCCAAGCGATCTGATGATACCAAAAGCGGTTGGCTGTCCTGATTGTAGAGGCAGAGGTTATTCTGGACGTATAGCTCTGTTTGAAGTCGTAGTTATGAATGATGAGCTCAGAGATATGGCTTACAGACAACTACCAACAACCGAAATAAGAAAAGTGGCAAGAAAATATGGTATGAGAACGCTTAGAGAAGATGGATGGCTGAAAGTTACTATGGGGATCACAACCGTTGACGAAGTCCGAAGGTCAACCGCAGAAGAAGAATATACTAATTTTTAATTAAAACAATCGGTGATCAGTGAATTTGAGGATTTTTGGTATGCCTAGATTTAAATATCAAGCAATGACAAAGACAGGTTCTGTGGTAACAGGTTCTCTTGAAGCTGAAAACCCTAATGAACTTATATCAAAGCTTCGTGCAAGCGGATACTATGCTATGGACGTAAGCCCCGACGTCGCTGAAGAAAAACGCAAAATCCCACTTTTGGGATTTATGAGGAAAGTAAAAGCAAGCGAAGTTGAATTCTTCAGTTATCAGTTATCCACTCTTTTGAACGCAGGTGTCCGTTTAACAAGGGCTTTGGCAGTAGCAACAGAACAGATCACAAATCCCATATTTAGGGATGCGGTAGATAAAGTTCGTTATGATGTAGAACACGGAAGCGAATTTTATAACGCACTAGCACAACATAAAAACGTCTTTTCTGACCTTTATGTCAACATAGTAAAAGCAGGAGAGACTGGTGGTGTTTTAGGACTCGTTTTGGCAAGACTTGCAGAGTTTTCGGAAAAACAGCGAAAATTGAAGTCCGCAGTCATCTCTGCTTTATTCTATCCGATGATACTTATCGCGCTTGGGACTATGATCGGAATTATCTTGATGCTTTTTGTTATTCCAAGGTTAAGTGGTATGTTCGCAGAGATGGGCGCAGCATTGCCGATGCCTACCCGTATACTTATGGCAGTAACTGGGGCAATAAAAAGTTATTGGTGGATTATCATAGCCTTTCTTGTTACATCGTTCTTGGCAATAAGACGTTATGCAAAGACTGAATCAGGAAAGCGACATATAGATAGATTAAAACTTAAACTACCATTAGCAGGAAATATATTCAGAATTTCTGCAATGACTAGGTTTGCCAGAACTCTCGGGACACTTTTGGATAACGGAGTTTTAATATTGCCGTCATTAGCTATAGTGCGTGAAACCGTTGGCAATACCATATTTAGAGATATTATAGCAAATAGTGAAAAGGAAGTTGAGCGTGGAGAGACATTGTCTTCTGCTCTACAAAAAAGTGGAGAATTTCCAGGACTTGTTACACATATGCTTGCCATAGGTGAAGAAGCAGGGAAACCACAAGATATGTTGTTAAAACTTTCAGAATATTACGAAGCCGAAATGGATAAACAGCTTGAAAGGGTATCAAGCCTGATAGGTCCTGTTATGATCCTTGTTATGGCTCTTGCAGTTGGTTTTCTCGTAGCTGCCGCTGTTTTGCCTATCTTTGAAGCAAGCAATCTTGTTACTGGCTAAAAGGAGGGAACATAAATGTTTGTTAAATTATTGAAGTCCAAGAAAAAAGGCTTTACGTTAATTGAACTTATGGTTGTTATTGCGATCTTGGCTTTGCTTGGTGGCGTTGTTGCTCCGAGAGTCATAGGCAGATTAAGGCAAGCTAAACCACAAAAAGCTGCGATGGATATAAAACAGATCAGTCTCGGTCTTGATATGTATGCCGCAGATAACGGGCAATATCCTACTACTGAACAGGGATTACAGGCGTTGATAACTAGACCAACAACACAACCAGAACCGCTGAACTGGAATGGTCCTTATGTCCAACCAACAGACTTCAAAGACCCTTGGGGAGTCCCATATATCTATGTGTGTCCAAGCACACGTGAAGGTTATGATTATGAACTTTACTCTTATGGGGCAGACGGTCAGGAAGGCGGAACTGGCGAAGCGGCAGATATTACAAATTGGTTAGTAGAACAGCAAGGCAGATAAGCCTTTTGATAATATATGTTTGACGTCAAATTTTCATCCATTGGAACACTGAAAATGGAAAAAAACAAAAAACAAGGTCTTAATGGTTTCACTCTTATAGAGGTTACTATTGTCATATTTATTATTCTTCTTATGACGACAACATCAGTGCCTTGGATGAAGACTTTCGCAGAAAGCACTAGGCTTCGTTCAACTGCACGTAGTATCAGAAGCCTATTAGAATTTGCTAGGACGTCTGCAATATCAGAACGAAACGAGTATGTTGTCCTTTTCGATCTAGCTAACGGTGAATATTGGCTTTCTCTAAAAGAGTTGTTATCTGAAACTTCTGGCGGAAGTGTTACAGATCAATCACGGACAAATCTTGCTTCTGCTTTGGATTCAATTGCTGAAAGAGAGGCAGAGGAACTCGCTTCTGAACAAAGCGATAGTCAGAATGTAACCCAAAATAAAACCAGAGATCAAGAATATCAAACTAACGTAACTCGCACAGGAGGGATTCTAGGTGTGCCGAACAGAATTCCATCAGGAATTCAAATAGTGCAAATAAGTTCGCCTCGTAGTTACTATGCGGATTCTGGTATCCAGTATGTGACATTTTATCCTGATAGCAGGGCTGAGGATTTTGAGGTCTATCTGCAAAGTCAATCAGGAAAAATGTTGCTTGTCACTGTATCACAATTGACCGGAAGAACAGGAATCAGGGAATTAGCAGAAGAAGATATTCAAGAACTTGGCTTAAATATCAGCAATCGATGATCGACAGCAGTGGAGGGTTATTCAAAATGATGGTTGCTTTAAGAAAAAGGATCAATAATTCCAAGCGGGGATTTACATTACTTGAAGTAGTTGTTGCACTAAGCATTGCTGCAATTGCTTTCCCTGCACTTCTTAAAGCCTTCTCAGAAGGAGTCAAAAATTATTCACTTATTGAAAATAAAACAACTGCATATTACCTTTTAAGGTTGAAAATGGGACAGGTCGAAATGACTGGGTATCCTGATGTCGGCAGTGAAGAAGGCGACTTTGGCACCGATTCAAGATTTAGATGGGCAACCGAAGTTACCGAAACAGATATTGACGGACTTAGACAGGTAACGGTTACAATCTCTTGGGAGGAAAGAGGACAGGAGAAAAGCCTCCAACTAAGCACTTATATAGCGGATAGGACTATAGAACAACAGACAGATCAACAACAGCAAGGATAATAAAGGTTAAACGGACTAAAAGTTTTCAGATTTAGTGTTATGAAAGTTTGTAAAATAAATATAGATAAAAGCAAAGTAAATTCTAGCCATTATGGTTTTACTCTTATTGAAATAATGGTTGCAGTGGCTATATCTATGATGATAATTGGGTCTGTCTATGCAGTTTTTAGGTCTTCATTAAACGCATATCAAAAAAATGAAACAAGGATCATAATGCTTCAGAAATGCAGAACAGCACTTGACCGCATAGCCCAAGATGTGACAAATATGTTTTATGCCGATGGCGACGAGGAGTTGATCTTTTTATGTGATGACAACGCTGATAGCGAGACAAATATGGATATAGATATGATCAGTTTCGTTACAGTCGTGAATCCAAACCTTAGAGATTATATACCTCAAGAGGAAAAGGAAACAAGAAAGAGTAGTTTTAGCGAAGAAGAGGAAGAGACAGAAAATGATCTACCAAGTGACCTTGTCAGGGTGATTTATTTTATCGGGCAAAATCCGGAATCAAATAGTCAATCAGTAAGCCTAATGCGGGTAGAGACGTCTAACCTTAGTGTCGAAGACTTTCAAGATATGTTTGAACAAATGCAATCATCTACTAGATTATCAAGGTCTAGTGAAGTGCAAGAGATGCTTATGTCATCAGTGCTCATGGACAATGTAGCAGGACTTAACATAAGATATTTTGATGGAAGCGACTGGGCTGATTCTTGGGATATGGAGGAAGAACAGCAACTTCCAAGGGCTTTGGAGATAACTCTTTCGGTAACAGACCCAGATAATAGAGGAAATCCATTAACTCAGGCAATAGTTGTCTATTTGAATTTCAGTAGCCCCGTCAATCAGGGATCAGCAGGACAAAGCGCTCCCGGTCAAGGTAATCAAATGCCTTCAACAGGGAGATAGTGGATAAATAACTATGGTAATCACTATGAATAAAAATCGTGGATTATCACTAATAGCTGTTTTATGGATAGTCACAATATTGACTATTTTAGCGTCGGAATTTATGTATACGCTTCAGCTTGAAGTGAAGACGTCTAGAAACTGGAATGACCAAGTCAATGCTTATTATTCTGCAAAAGGAGGATTTGAAACTGCTATTGCATATTTAAGGAGCGATGAGACAAGTTATGATTCATTAGACGAAGATTGGGCTGATGGCTTCACTGGCGAGCTTAATAATACAAATTTCAACGCTAAAATGATAGATGAATCCGCTAAAATCAACGTAAATACCATAGATGAAGCTACCTTAACTAGAGTAATACAATATTGTCTCCAGCAATCTGACGAGAAATTATCAGAATCAGAAATTACAGCACAAGCTCAACAATTAGCATCAGCGATAATAGCTAAAAGACCATTCAGGACAACTGCAGAGATGGCAAAAGCAGAGGGAATGACTCCTGATATATTATACGGTTGGACAGGGGATAATGCTGATCAACAAAGAATTACCAGAAACGTAAACACAGAAGGACAAGAAAGAGTAGCATTAATAGATATAACGACAGTTTTTTCAGCAGATAAAAACGTTGCCAATGATGGTAGTAAACGTGTAAATATAAACACAGCAGATGCAAATCAAATAGTGCAAGGGGTGAATGTCCAAAATCAAGGAGGACAAAGGCAAGGACAGGGTCAACAGCAAGTCATAACTCAACAAGAAGCTCAGGCGATCGTTGATTACAGAAGTCAATCTACAGGTCAACAAGGTCAACAGGGCGGACAGACGCCACAAGGTCAGATGGGGCGACAGCCAAACCAGCCTGGTCAGGTGAATGTCAGCAGTCAGCAGATGCCCACTGGCGGTCAACAGATGCCTACTGGACAAACAGGACAACAAGGATCAAATCAAACATATAGAAATATAACAGACCTTCTGAATGTCCCTGCAATTTCTCAACAAACGCTTAACTCAATAAGAGATAGGATTACAGTTGACGACCAACAACAAGGTGGTCAACAACAAGGTGGTCAACAACAGAGGATCAATATTAATACCGCGAATGCAGATCAATTAAAGAGTTTGAGCAACCGAATAGATGATGGTATAGCGGAAAGCATTATTAGATATAGACAAAATAACAGGTTTGACAATGTAGATGAACTTTTACAAGTCAGAGCGATCTCTATTCAGGATTTGAAAGTTATCGCTGATAGAGTCACAACAACAGATGACGCAGTTTTGCCCGGTAAAATAAATATAAATACTGTTCCATTGGAATTATTACAACTATTGCCCGGTATGGATGAGACAAAGGCTAACGCGATAATCGCTTATCGTGAGTCTGGAACAACATCGTCTTCTAGCTCATCATCAAGCAGGACAACATCAAGAACAAGCCAAAGTAGTAGTAGACAGATGGGAAATCAACAAGGACAGGGCGGTCCGTTTGATAATATCGGTCAGCTTCTAGATGTGGAAGGAATTGATGAGAACACATTTAGACAGTTAGTTGACTTAGTTTCCTATCGTAGTAGTGTTTTTCGTATTGAAGCGACTGGAACTTCGCTTGACAATAAGATCAAAAATGGTTTCACTGCTATCGTTGATCGCAGTGGTGATAGAATACAGATAAAATATTGGAAACAAATGTAAATTGCATTGAGCAATCAACAATAAATTCAGGTCACAATTTTAATTGTCTTTTTTGTGAAGACTGAAACTGATCAAAGGAGTTTTTGCTTTGGCAAGAAATCAAATAACAACGGTTGATATTGGAACAAATTCAATCAAAATGATGGAGATAATCCTTACAAATTTAGGAATGATCGTCCACAATTACGGCTCAATGAAATATCCACGCAATTCTGCAAGTGATAAAATAACAGACGAAATCATAATTGAGACTTTAATTCAACTGATAAAAGAAAAAGGTTTTAAGACAAATAATGTGGCACTGTCAATTCCGCGTCAATTAGTTACGGTCAAAGGATTATCTGGATTGCCCGGAACTGCTACTGATGAAGACTTGGCAAGAATGGTGCCCATCCAAGTAGAACCAGAACTTCCATTTTCGATCAAGGAAGCGGAGTATAGCATTTATAACGTCCAAAGGACAGCAGATAACGTTTCGCTTGAAGTCGTTGCTGCGAAAAGAAATTCCATTGACAGATATATTGATATTGCTAATAAAGCTGGTATAAAGGTTAAATTCATTATTCCGTCTGCTTTTGCTACTTATGGGGTTATATTTGATCAATTAAGGGAAAATTTAGCGAATAAGAGTATCGCAATCGCAGATATCGGAGCAGGAGGGACAGACCTTTGTATTATTCAACACGGTAGACTGGCTTTTTCGAGAGGGTTTCCTTATGGTGGAAATAACCTGACCTTGATGATAGAAAAGGAAGAGGGATTAAACTTTGAGAACGCAGAATCACAGAAGCTAAGGATAGCCAATCTCTTACCAGGGTTTGAAGAACAACTGACCAGTCAATGGGCAGACACCCTTTCAAATCAGATAATCCAATCTATTCGTGCTTTTACAGGGAAGGATTCTGGTGCTGGGATTGATAGCTTGCTTCTCTGCGGTGGATGTTCTCAAATTCCAGGGTTGACACAATATATGAATGCCAAATTTGATATAGATGTCAACCTTCTGGGCGAATTTTCAAATGTGGACACGTCGTTAATTAAAGAAAAAAACGATCTGAACGAGAGAAGCCTAACTGTGAATATCGGGCTAGGTCTGATTTCTTTGGCAGGAAAAGATCGGACTCCAACAGTCAATGTTAACCTTCTTCCAAAAGAAATTATTGAGAGAGCGAAAAAGATCAGACAGAAGATTTTGATGGCTTTATCTGCCTCTTTGGCGATTGTCATAATAGCGTTTGGTGTCTGGATGTTTAATAATTGGCAAGAAGCACAAGCAAAAAAGTATAAGGCAGTTGAAGAGCAATTATTGAAATTAGAAAAAGACCCAGTTATAGTCAATGCAAAACAAACACTTGAGAAAAGTATCCTGATGGATAGGGTGATGATCTCTTATGTCACTCCCCTTGAAATACTAATGGAGATGCATGAGAAACTACCTTCTCGCGAGAAATTGGCATTGACAAGCTTTAGTATAGATAGAAATGGGAAGTTAATTCTCAATGTTGAGGCTTTGTCTCACGCAGATATAGGCGAAACTGTTCAAATACTGAGTGAAATGAAGTCTCCAAACAACGGAAGACTGTTTGAAAGTGTCAATAATGGTGCAATCTCTAAGATCACAAAGGATAATAAACCAATACTTCAGGTGCAGATAACGTGCACTTTAAGTAAAGAAACAATTCAAGAGAACGGGAAAAATGAGAAAAATAACAAATCGTGAAAAAGTTATGATCGGTTTTGGGGCAATATCTGCCATTGGTATAATACTCTATTTTCTGATCTTGCCTTTCTTCTTTGGTGATCAGAAAAAAGCTGGTTCAGACCTTAAACTAAAACAAGAGAAGATAGAATCGCTAAAAAAACTTAAAGCAGTGGAACCATTGATAACCGAGCTTGAAAGCAATATGCGTGCACAACTAGGTTACAGTCAAATGTCATTCAATAAAGAAACTGCTGAACCTGCTATAATGAAGCATCTTGCACAAATTGCAAACCAGTCTGATATCAAGGAGATCGAACAATTAGATATTAAACCAGAGAAAACCAGAAAAAAGCAAACAGAGGTGAAAAGCGATCAAAATACAATAAAATCAATAGTAGATCGTCTATATACAGTCCAACTACTAAAGGAAAAAGACAGTGCTTTCCAGTTGACTGCAAAAGAAAGCAGTTCAGAATCCGATAAAAAGACTGTGAAATTGGTATCGGATGCCAAAAATAGCGATGAAAGCGAAAAAAATGAAGATAAAGTTTCAGAAGAAAATGAAGAAGGTGCTTTAAGTAGTTGGGTTCTCTTTCCTGTTATGCCAAAAGATATACCAATTGAAGTAAAAAACGCCTTCATAGGTTACGTTCAATCTCATAATGGTCAGACTCCATCTAACGAAGATTTGGATAGCATAATAAATTCAGCAAATGTCAAAGATGAAGAAGAAAAAGATAAAATAACAAAAAAATTAAATTTATATAACGAGCGTGTGAAACAAAGAAAAGGCGAAGTTTTTGGTTTAATCAATAAAATGGATGTCGTTAAAAATACAAAGATAGAAGATAAAGCTGGAAGATATACTGCAAAGATGGTATTCAAATGTGATATAGTTCAATTAGTCAAAATATTATACAATTTACAGACATCTGCCAGATGGGTTAAAATTGACTCTATGCAAATAAACGTCGCAGATAGGCAAAAAGGGACGTTGTCAGTAGAAATGAGCATGACTGCTACGGCCCTTTATGAATAGAGGAGAGGATGTGAAAATGGTGTTTTTAAGATTTGGCATATTTGGCTTGATAGTTGTAAACATTGTGATGTTTGGATGTTACTTCATTGCGTCTGCACAAGAAAAAGAACAACGCGTTGAGATCAAAATAGAAGGTTATCCATCTGATACCAGTAATGTGATTATGCTGGAAAGTGTTGATATGAAAGAAAAACCAATGCAACAAGTTATCAAGATAAGGAATGGAGAGCCTGCAGTTATCAGTGCAGAAAAAACAGATAAAAAGCGAGAGTTTGACAAGTCAGAGGCAAATATCAGCAAGAATGGAAAAAAAGAATTCGGACAAGAGATGCGTAAAAAAGAGGAATCTGCACAAATAAACACAAAGGATGGAGAAAAAAAGAAGTCTGTTGAAAACAAACAGGATCAGATCAAAGGGCAGTCAGAGGCTCAAATGCCTGCTAATCCAGAAAAATCGTCAGCACAACCAAAAGGTCAATCACCTGCTCCCAATAATGAAGGTGTCAACCGCTATATAAATACAATTGCAAACAAAAATCTATTTATGCCGTTGGGCTGGGTCAAAAGGGAACAAAAAGCCTCTTATGTCTTGACTGGGGTTGTCTCAAATGCAGAGAATATAAACACTAGTAAAGCTTTTATCGAACAGGCTGGGGCTAATAAGAGCTACTATGTATCAATTGGCGATACTGTTGGAGATGCGAAGGTAGTGGAGATAGACGAATGGAGTGCCAAATTGGAGCGCTCAGGAGAACAAATATCGTTGAAACTTGGGGAAGGAACTCGTTCAGGAGCAATGGCAGGATTTAGAGGCGAAGGTCAACGACAGAGAGGCGGAGGCGAACAAAGACCTAGTAGCGAAACTAGAAGGGACTTTCAAGCCAGAGATTCAGGTTCTCAGAGAACTGGTTTTGATCCTAGCAAATTACCACCTTTTGTAAAGCAAATGCTTGAAGAAAGGGGAATTTCAATAGAAGAGTTGCAGAATAACCCTGACCTTCAACAAAAACTTAGGCAGGAATTTATGCAAAGGTTTCAAGGCGGAGAATTTGGAGGAAGACGAGGCGGAGGGGCAATGCCAATGCCTCAATGATGATCAAATTAAAATGAAAAACTCATGAATGCAAAGATATATGTTAAATATCTTTACTGTTTTGTCGGAGGAAAAAGAATGAACTATGGTTTTGGGAGAGTTTCCAATGATAAGCGTCATAGACTTTGGTCTGATGTTTGTCTATGTTATAATATAAACCTTATATTGTCCGCTTTGCTTATATCAGCGATGATACTTGTCTTTGCTGGGGATATAATAGCTCAGGGACCTCCACCTGGAGGACCTTCCGGTGGTCAACCAAGCGAGAGAGATATAAGGGTCATAGAACGCGGTAGAGATGGCAAAGCCACAAGAATATCATTTCTAAATGTTGTAAATGCTAACATACAAGATATCCTTAAGTTTATGAGCGATGAAACCAACTTGACGATAATAGCTAATGAAAGGGTTCAAGGAAAAGTTACCATTGTTAATTTGAAAGGTGTAACTGTTGATGAAGCATTAGAAGCGATAAAAACATCACTACTTTCATTGGGCTTTACTATGGTTCGTGTCAATAAGACTATTGTTATTGTCCCTGTCAGTGAGGCAAAGACAAGACCACTAAGAGTTCAAATCGGTTCTGATCCAAACCTGATAGACTCTAGCGATGAGATGATAACTCAGATAATTCCCCTAAGTAGTGCGGATGCATCTGAAATGTCTCAAAATCTCAGAAATCTTATACCAAAAGATGCAGATATCTTTGCGGATACTACAACAAATTCACTGGTAGTCACAGATACCTCTGCTAACATAAAAAGATTAGCCTTAATAATAAAACAATTGGATACCCAACCATCTGGCGTGTTAAAGACACAAATATTCCAGCTTAAATATGCAACCGCATCAGCGCTTGCTCAGACACTCAACGAGCTTTTCAGACAAAATGTAGAGACTGCAAGGGCACTTCAAAGGCTTAGCAGTAGAGGTCCTGATGAGATGATGAAAATGCTTGATATGGCAAGACGTGAAGGTAGGATGCCGTCCAGAGGTATTGATGTTGTCAGGGGACAGGTGTTGATCGCTGGTGATGATAGGACAAATAAACTCATCGTGACTGCCTCTGAAACGAATCTGGAGATCATAGAGAAACTAATTGAAGAGCTTGATAGTAGTCGGATCGCGCAGGCAGAAATTAAGGTATTTTTGCTAAAAGCAGGTATAGCACAAGATGTTGCACAGGAATTGCAGACACTTTTACAAGGCTCTGGTGGACAAAATCTTCCCCCATGGGAACGATGGCGTGCAAGGGAGTTACAAACTACGACAAAAGGGATTCAAGGGACAGTTAATATTACATCTGACCAAAGGCTGAATGCGGTCATCGTGTCATCTGATCCGCAAAATTTTCCTATAATAGAGGAGATAATAAATCAGTTAGACCAGCAGATTGCTCCACAAGAGGTAATCAAGATATTCCCATTGAAATACGCGGATGCGACTTCCATTGTTCAGAACCTTGAAGATTTATTCCAAAATCAAAGCACAAGGGATATGCCCTGGTGGGAAAGAGAACGTAGAAGGTTTGAAAGAGGTGGGAGAGAAGATCAAATAACAGGTATACAAGGTCAAGTCAATCTTGTCGCAGATACAAGGCTTAATGCTATTGTAGTGTCAACCGCTGCGGTTAATATACCGATCCTTCAAGACCTTATTGACAAGTTAGATATTTCCATTCCCGATCTTGAGACTGACACAAAAATTTTCCCGTTAGTCAACTCTGATGCCGAGAGTGTGGCAGAAATACTGAATAACGTATATGCACAAGGGGCTCAGAGAAGAGGGGGAGGAGGATTTGACTTCTTCTTCTGGATGCCAAGACAATCAAGAACCACATCTCAAAGATCGGGGGTCCTTACTGGATCAATATCAATAGAAGCATATACACGGACTAATTCACTTATAGTTACAACTTCATCTGCAAGGAATTTTGAAATAATTCAAAAACTTATAGAACAACTAGATCAGCCTACGCCGTCTGATTACAAGTATTCAACTTTCATTTATCCACTTGAATATGCCAATGCGGAGGATATGCAATCACTGCTCAACGACATTTTCTCTGAGGAAGGCGGGGGGATAAGTTCGCGTGGACGAGGCGGTCAAATGGGTTTTTTCAGAATGATGATGACAGGGAGGTCTCCAGTTCCAAGAGACACCGCGACATTATTCGGACAGGTCAGAGTCAATGCAGACCCAAACACTAACTCTATCATTATTACCACACCAGAGAGAAATCACGAAGCTGTAAAAGACGTTATCAGACAATTAGATATAAGTCGTGGACAAGTTTGGATGGAGATCAAGGTCTTGGAAGTCTCACTAGGCGAAGAAAATAATATGGGCATTGATTGGATGTGGAAAGAAGGTAAACACCTTGGAAAAGATGGGTTGAATGCCTTGTTTGGGACAGATTTTAATGTCAGCGATTCAGGTATGGGATTCACATATAAAGTGTTCAATAAGAATTTGACCGCGACTTTAAACGCACTTATGAAAGAAAACAAGGTTGAGGTTTTATCTGCACCGTCAGTTCTTACGCGAGATAATCAACGGACAACACTTAGCAGAGGTAAAGACATTCCGTATTTACAGAGCACACAGACCAATCAATTTGGGCAGATCATATATGATTACAACTTTCTGCAAGATATAGGTATAAACCTTAGCATAACCCCTCATATCGCAAAATATGGCACGAGATCAAAAACGCTTAAAGAGGGCGAGAAACGCACTATCGGATTGGAAATTGAGAGAATTAACGTGAGTAGTTTCCTTGAATATACAGACTTTAATGCACCGGTAACTTCTGATAGCACAATAACAAGTTATATAGATGTTGAGGATGGCGAACAGATAGCCATCGGCGGAATGATTAAAAAAGAGACAAAGAAAACCATTCACAAATTTCCTATACTTGGAAGCATACCTTTCTTGGGGAGATTATTTAACAAGACTGTTGATTCCATAGAGAACACTCAACTTTGGATCTTGATAACTCCGCATATAATTGATATAAGTAAACCTGAGGATAGAGAAACCCTGAAAAAGCTCCAAGAAGAACAGAGACAACAAGTTGAAATGAAGATGGAATCAGAGATAAATAAACCTATCCGTCAAAGCAACAAATAAATTTTTATTTATAATTTTCATTTAGAGCGTTTGATAAAAATGAAGTATGTAATTATTGCAGTCTTTGTTATAATGGGCATAATTGCGGTCTTATACTTTTATGTCTTCACTGGCATAATCACGATAACTTCATCAAGACCGTTGGATGCCATTGTAAAAATTGATGGGGAAGAGGTTGGCACTGCTCCATTGAAGCTCAGAGTTAAAACAGGGTCACATATAGTAATGGCATATAAAGAAGGTTTTGAGAAATGGGAAGGAACAATTGATGTTAAAAGTTTCAAACCGCAGACTTTGTCGGTCAAACTCAGGTTTTTACTCAGAAGCGAGCCACCAGGGGCAGAGGTCAAGATCAACGGAAAAGATTATGGCGTTACAGATTTGCCATTAGACCTTCCTCCGGGCGTCTACACATTTGAATTTACTAAAAAAGGTTACAATAGGACTAAATTTATGGCAGAGATTCCGCGAGATGTGAGTATGCCTTTGCCTGTTGCTCCATTAATTCCCAAAGGTTCAAAAACTTATCAAGAGGATATTAGTCCATCTAACGAAACTTCTACTGCATCTGCTTCTCAAAAAGGGTTTGGATCAATTCAAATTACTTCAAAACCTGATGCACATGTGTATCTTGACGGCGATTTTATGGGCGAAACCCCGATAACTCTTAATAAAATCCCCGTAGGAAGCTATGTTCTTAAACTATCAAAAGAAGGATACAGAGATTTGAGGCAAACTGTATATGTTAACAAGGATGAAGTAACAAAAGTCGCTGGCGAATTGAAGGAGGAATAATAAAGGCTATATTAATCATTGCCAATTTTACGCATTCTAGCAGAAAAAAAACCATCCATATTATGCAAATGCTGATAAATTTGTAAGAATCCCTCGTTTGAAACTATATTTTCAGTCTGTCTTATACCTTCTGGCAAAAACGGTAGGACGCTTTCAATTTGAAATTCCTTATGATTTTGAATAAATTTTTCTATTACCTGTTGATTCTCCTCAGGCTCAATAGTGCATGTGCAATAGACTAAAATCCCATCATGTTTGAGAACTTTTGATACGCTTTCAAGAATTTCATATTGAAGTTTAGAGAATTCTAATATCTGTCCTTCGGTCCTTCGCCATTTCACCTCTACTCGTCGTCTCAAAACGCCCAAGCCCGAACACGGAGCATCAACAAGAACTCTGTCCGCTTTCTTATTCATAAACTTTTCGATGTTTCTTGCATCGTAATTAATTATTTCTATAATGTCTATTCCTAGACGTAGGCAGTTTTCTTTTAACAATTTGAGCCTTTGACTATCTATATCAAAGGACATTATCCGTCCCTTATTTCCCATAATTTCTGCTATATGAGTTGATTTCCCGCCTGGAGCAGAACAGGCATCAACGATAGTTTCCCCAGCCTGTGGATCAAGAATATGTGCAATAAGCATTGAGCTTTCATCCTGAATCTGAAACCAGCCATGCTTGTATGATTGAAGACCGCTTATCGGTTTGCTAAGTTGCTTAATCTCTATGCTTTCAGAGATATTGGGGCTTGCCAAAGCGTAGACATCTTCTTTTTCAAGCGATTCTAAAAGCTTGTCTCTTGAAGTTTTTAGTATGTTAGTCCTTATGAAAAGCGGGGGACGTGAATTATTGGCTAGGCAAAGATTGATAGTTTGTTCTGTTCCAAACCTTTCAAGCCATCGCTTGATCATCCATTCAGGATGAGAATATTTAGCTGATATATGTTCAACAGGTTTTTTATTTATATCGGGATATTTTACATTTCTCTCTCTCAAAGCTCTTCGGAGGACAGCATTCACTAGACCTGATGCCCTTGTGCTATATTTCTTTGCGATCTCAACGGACTCATTCACTATCGCATAGTCAGGGACCTTATCCATATAGAAAATTTGATATAGACTGAGATAAAGTATAGTTAATATTTCTGGATCAAGTTTTTTGGCTTTTTTGGGGAAAACAAGTTGATTGACGATATAGTTAAGTGTTCCATTCCATCGAATTGTGCCATAGACAAGTTCAGTTAAGAATGCTTTATCTTTTTCGGTAAGGTTTCTTTCTTGTATGGTTTCATTTATAAGGTCTTTAGCTTTTTCGTTTTTGAAATTGGTCTTTAAAAGAATATCTAACGCAATTTGACGAATAGATTTTTCCACTACCTTCTCATTATCTTCCTTCCAAGGACCAAAATGAACAGAGTGATCATAGAAATTCCAATCAGTGCTTCTAGCATAATAAATGGGCGCATATAACCTTTGATGACAAAATCGCTTTGTCCAAGCGTTGCAAAAGTAGTCACACTTAGATATAGCGAATGAAGAGCCCTTATGAGCAAGTTATTTGATGATTCAGGATCAAATCTGTAAACTATACCGCTAGGAAAAAGGTATATTATAGCAAAAAATAATATGATTAAAACCCAAGTAACAAGTATATTTTTAGGTTTTTCACCATATCCACAGACAAGGTCATAAAGATATGAGGCAAACCTTTTGGCTGACCATTTTTTCATTCTCATTCGCTTCATTAACATTTCTTTATAGAACATATTTCCTGCATCTTCGTAGGCACCTGCCTCTGTATATGCGATCTTCCCTTTACAATAATTTTCCTCTGCCTCCATCCACATTAGAGCTTTTCTGTAAGCGTCGCCTGATTGTGCAAAACTTAAACCTGCACTTCTCCATGCCCTTGCTGTTTGACAAGCTTCTCCCGATTGTTGATAACTTATAGCTACTTCTTGCCATTTTCCTGTTTCACGATAACATTCACCCGCTCGACGGTAGCTCTCACCTGCCTTTTCATATTCTTTGCTTTGTTCATAGGCATATCCAGACTGTGTATAATTAAAGCCAGCACCAAGCCATCTTTCTGCTTTTTCATAGGCTTCACCAGAAAGTTCATAGCTCAGTCCAGCTTTTGACCAATTTCTTATACGTTTGTAAGCCTCTCCTGATTGTCCATAACTATAGCCAGCATCTTCCCATGCTTGTAATTGCATATAAGCATATCCAGCCCAACCATATAGCAAACCAGCTCTTTCATAGTCCTCAACTTCGTAAAGCTCTTTAGCTTTATTTTCAAGAAGGCGTGCTTTTCTGAAAAATTGAAGTTTCTCTACATCTGTTAAATGATCTATCACTGCCATTTCTTTGATCCGCGTTAAATTGGGTTTTGTTCAAATTTAAAAAATTCAATCAATTCCCAATAAACTATCTTCCAGCTATCATTTTCTTTTTTGAAATTAATTTTACCTGATGCCTCGATGTCATAATCGGCAGGGTCTGGCGGTTTTGTCTGTGCCTTGATTTTAATTCTCATTAAAACCGATGCATTATCACCATCAATTTTGACGTTACGATCAACAAACTTGAACTCAATCTTTGTATACTTATCGATTATAGTCTCTACTGATTTAGGTATTTCATTATAATTTGCGGGAACAACGCCGGCTATAACGCCAAAAATAGTTGCATCACTGTTACTTGCTACATAATTTTTGGAGAAATTAGCTTGTATATCTGGAATCTTGTTTCGGTCAAGAGAGGCGATATTTATGCTTAAAGAATCTAGTATCAGATTAATTGGAACAGTTGGGCTTTTAACTGGTATCAATGATACATTGTAAGATAAGAGTTCTTGTTTAAACGAAAATGAGTCTTTATATTCTTGGTAGTCGGGAGCATTTACAGTGATTTCAATTTTATCGGATGTAGGAATTGAATTTATCATATACTTTCCGTTATCATCGGTTTGTGTAGTTCTTCCAGCTATCTGGACAGATGCACCTTTGATGGGTTGCCCTGTTTCTTTATCTGTCACCGTGCCGAAAATGTCCCCTTGTTTTATAATAATTTGCTCTTCACCGGATTCGTCGCCACAGCCAATAAAAATTATCACACTAAAAATTATTGGGACGAGAAAAATGTATCTGATCATATCAACACCATCCCTTCCACCAAACAAACGAATTTAAAAACTGAAATTAGCAGTTACTTAAAATTGAAGTGGTAGGATTTTCACTGATTATATTTTATATCATCAAAAATGATATGTCAAATGTTAAATACTGAATGAAAAATTTTGGTTTGACTACTTATTCAAAAACTGATAAAATATTCTGTAACCCAAATAGAGGTTTAGAATGTAAAGGTTGTTGAGAACTTGGAATTAATTGCAGAAACTTTGAATGAAACCAATAATAAATCTTCAAAAACGATCTCACAATCATAAGCGAGGTGTTTTGACCAATGAAAAAAATGACAATAGGGGAGATAGAAAAAGCTATTGCTGAACTCCCTCCTGATGAGCAGTTAAAGTTAATTATAAAGATATGCGAAAGGCTAATTGGAACTGATTTGTCTCAATTAACATCCGTTGTCACAGAAAAAAAGGAGAAAAAACAGTTGTCAAAATATATGCTTGAATATCCCTGATATCACAAAAATGCGATCATAACATTACAGAAGACATATTCAGCAAAGCAATTCAACTAGTTGAAGATATATTTTAGACCTGAAATTTATGATAATAAATGCAGGCAGATGTCAATTACCGTTTAAATATTTTGCAAAATAATTATTGTGCGGTTTTTTACGCTAACAGATGGAGAGTGATATGACAAAAATTACTTTTATCGGTGCAGGAAGTTTGGGATTTACAAGAGGATTGGCAAGAGATATTCTAACCTTTCCATTACTAAAAGACGCTACACTTTGCCTTATGGATATTGATGCAGAGAGGTTAGATTTTGCGAAAAGGGCAGTTCAAGCCATAGTTGATAAGGGCAATTACCCCGCTAAAGTTGTAGCAACAATGGATCGGGCTGAGGCACTCAAAGACGCGAATGCAGTTATGTGCACGATACTCGCTGGTGGAGTGGAAATATGGCAACACGACATCCTTATCCCGAAAAAGTATGGTGTAGATACTAATGTCGGTGATACAAGGGGACCGTCTGGTGTTTTTCGTGCATTGCGGACTATACCTGTTATGCTTGGTATCGTTAAAGATATGGAAAAATACTGCCCTGATGCCATTTTGTTGAACTATACTAATCCGATGGCGATGCTTTGTAGGGCAATGCAAAGGTCTTCATTTATAAAATTGACTGGACTTTGTCATAGTGTTCAAGGAACTGCGATGATGCTTGCACATTGGATCGGTGCCCCTTATGATGAAATTACCTATACATGTGCTGGGATTAATCATCAAGCGTGGTATATTAAATTTGAATGGAATCATAAAGACGCGTATCCATTGATCCGCAAAGCAGTTGAAGACCCAAAAATATATAACGAGGAAATTGTCCGAAATGAGATGTTCAAACATCTGGGATATTATGTTACTGAATCAAGTGGTCATAACTCAGAATATAACTGGTGGTTTCGCAAACGTCCCGATTTAATAGAGAAGTATTGCACACATGGCACCGGTTGGAATCCTGGAGTCTATGCCTATATATTGAAAGAATATCAAAGCAGAGAAGGCAAATGGCAAGATGATGTTAGAAAATGGTTTGAGGCAGGAGCCCCGATTAGCCTTGATCGAGGTCACGAATATGCCGCTTACATCATCAATGCCTATATGGGTGGAGAGATATTCCATTTTAACGGGAACGTAGCAAATACTAAACTTATAACAAACTTGCCGGAAGGGGCATGCGTTGAAGTGCCTGTATTTGTTGATAAAGCGGGATTTCATCCTGCCTATGTGGGGGCATTACCGCCACAGTGTGTAGCACTGAACCATGTCAACGTTATGGTTGAGGAAATGGCAGTCGAAGCAGCTCTAACCGGAGACCCGACATTGGTATTCCAGTCAATACTTTATGATCCATTGACAGCTGCGGTTCTGTCTATGGCTGAAATTAAAGATATGGTCAACGAAATGTTACAGCAAAATAAGGATTACCTACCGCAGTTTAAACATTTCACTGTTTAACTATATAACTCGTAGAACATCCTGTTAGATTGTCTCAAACAAGCTAATCAGTATGTTCTACAAAATAAATTGTAGTCAAAATTAAAATTTTTATGTATACATTTTTGCACGGAATTGACGGAAATTGAGATTTTCAAATTCCTAATGCCTTTGCATGGAATTTAATTGTGTCTTGTATATGTGTATCCCAAAAATCCCAGTTGTGCTCACCAGGAAATTCCTCATACTCGTGTGGTATACCTAGATTAATCAGATGTTGATGAAACGCTCTATTATCTTCTAATAAAAAGTCTCCCAAACCACAGTCCATTCTTATAGCAGGCAATTTGCTTTTATCAACTCGTTCAGCGATCGCCCAAAGGTCGTCCTTTCCGCCGATATAATTATCGCCATATATCAAACGCATTTCAGTTACTAGCTCTTCTCTGTAAGGTTTATGTCCAGCAGCTACGCCTCCTGAATGACTGACAACACTGCAAAACATTTCGGGAAATTTCAACGCCAATTTTAATGCCCCATATCCGCCCATACTCAAACCGGCTATGACACGCCCCGATCTCTCGGCTTTTGTGTTAAAATGTGTATCCACAAAACCAATGACATCTTTAATTATATGTGATTCATGAGCCGGTCCGTTAACAGCGTCACAATAAAAGCTTCTGCCACCATCTGGCATCACTACTGCAAGCGGTAAATCTCGCACATACCATTCTATACGAGTTCGTCTGCTCCAAATTGTGTGATCATCTGATAAACCATGCAGTAGATACATAACTGGGTATGGCTCTTTGGTCATATCCGGCAATATGATCTGCATAGAACAAGCTTTCTGCAATGACGCACTGAAATAGTTTACATTTAAAAAAGCCATAATTATATCCTCCAACAATAACATCAAATTAACGATCGATCCATTTGTAAGCGGATTTAGCATTTTTCCAGAAATACTTTTCTACTGCTGAATTTCCCTTCGCCTTGAAATATTCCATAACGAGATTTTGGATGGTTGCATAATCAGCAAAACGTTCAGAGACAGGCCAATTACTACCATAGATAAGCCTATCCTCACCAAAGGCTTTCCATAAAACGTCAAGCGTCGGAATGTAAAAATCCAAGTCTTTCGGAGCGGGAATTAAACGCGTTGCTTCTGGAAGCCCTGATACTTTACAATAGACATTTTGATATTCTGCCACTTTATATATTCCATCAGTCCACTTAGTGTTAGGGGATTTTCCATCAATACAAACACCTGCAATGTGATTGATGACGATACGTAATTCTGGAATCTTCTTCGCCAAAAAGGCTACGTCAGACAATTCACTTGGGATTATGAGAAGGTCTATTTCTAAATCTTTTTTAACTAATTTTTCAATATCATTTAAAAATTCAGTTTTTTCAAAATTTCTGATATTAGCCCCTCTTGGTCTTATGCCACGAAAAATTGGATTGACTGAAAATCTATCAAGATTTTTGGAAAAGTCGTCAATTCCTGGCTGAAGATTTCCCACAAAACCAACGATAAACGTCTCATTTTCAGCGAGATCAAGTATCCATTGATTATCTTCAACCCATTCGCTAGCCTCAACAACTATCGTCCCTGTCACTCCTTGTGGAATGGCTAATTCCTTGTAATGCTTTGGTAAAACTTGTTTATAAAGAACTTTATCATTCAGGTCTGGCCATGGCACACCTTGTGGTCTATTTGGATCGTAAAAGTGAGTATGAGTATCAATTATCATAAATCTTTCTCCCCTTGTGTCTTTGTTTTCAAATTCGGGCAGTTTAATATCTTTTCGACAAGATAGCAAGGATGCCCCCAATAAAGTTATTTTGGCTCCAAAATACAAAAATTCTCTTCGACTAATTAAATTATCTTTCATAGTTCAAATATCTGAAAAAATAAGAAGACTGAAAGCGACTATTTTCGACTATTTTATTATAAATAGTTACTATTATTACAACTTATCAACCAGTATCCTGACCATATAAAGGGTAACAATAGCACCTATTGAAAATCTAATAACAGAGAAGAATTGTCCCCATCTATCAGTGATCTTTTGGACAACTATTTTTGTAGGAACGACTATTATATCTCCGGGTGCGAGTTTGGCATGCTCACCCTTGACAACTTTTCCATTAGCCTTTATAACATAAACGGACTTGATATCGGCATCTGTTGTATAGCCACCAGCATCTGCTATATAATGTTTTAAACTTTTCCCTTTTATGTATGTAAGCGATGATGGTTGGACAACCGCCCCAGATACCGTGACGATAGGGGATATCGTTGGTATTAAAATTGTGTCACCATCCTCGAGAATTATATCGTCTTTTGATCCAGGAATGGAAATGGCTTTATTAACATCTATCAAAAGGCGTCCCGAAGGAAGTAAGCTTTTTATTTTTCGTGCAGGCGTAACTATGGTATATTGGAATTGTCTGATCTCTTGTAAATCGGTCATCGTTTGCGAAGCTTCGGATAATGCTTCGATACCAGTTGATTCTGTGATTATTCCTGCTATTGATGGACTTGGTTGATTAGATCTGGTATTTATAAATCTACTGTTATGTTGAAGCCAAGCTTGTGCGTATTCTCTTTTATAATCCTGTTCTGCTAACTCCTCAAACATTGAATTTACTTGGCGTAAACTTTTCTCCTGTTCCTCCATGACTAGATTTTCTACTCTCCTAGTAACCACTGCTGCTTCCAAATACGCTCTATTTGTTATTCCACCGGCTCTTTTTATGAGTTCGCTTATTCTTTCGTCATTCTTTATTGTATATGTCCCTGGATATCTAACTTCTCCCAATAGTTTAACAGTTTTCAAGGAATCTAGAAAGTCTTTGTCTCTGCGGATGAAGATAATATCGCCGTCTTTCAGTTCTGGATCATCTGAAACATCACCTTTCAACAAGTTTGTTACATTTACGGATATGGATATGCCGACTCCCAATTCATTAATTCGTGATATTTCGGCTATCTTGCTTGCTCCCGGCAAAAGTCCTCCGGAAATGAATAAAAGGTCTGATAACCTCATATTGTTATATCGTGTGTATTTATCTGGCCTTTGAACAGCACCATAAATAGTTACAATATTATCAGGTCTATATTCCACTTCTTCTAAAGTGAAGACTTTCAGAATATCCTCGTCTTCCAAAAGTAGATTAAAAGATTCATCACCAGCAAGCGATTTAGCTAAATTTACAGGTATGATTATATATCTCCCTTCACTTGAAATAAACCTTTCAATATTGGCACGGTCAAGATATGCGTTGGGCAATACTCCACCTGCTCTAAAAATTAGATCAGACACCCTCATGCCGTCAGTCTTTTGGTAAATGCTTGGTTTTTGCACAGCACCAGATATTGTTACCTGTTTTTTCGGTTCCCATCTAGCTTGCTCATAGGTATATACAATAAGTTCATCGCCATCTTTAAGCTCTAAATCATTATCAGAATCATTTTGCATCGCAAGTTTTAGGTTTATAGAAAACCCAATTGTTGTCCTTTGCCTTTCATCTAGCCTTAGCAAGAATGCTCTATCCAGATATGCATTTGGAAGAGTTCCTCCTGCTGATTTAATAAGATCGGAGATTTTCATACCGTCCGTGCGGATAAAATTTCCAGGATTTTGGACAGCACCAGATATTAAGACTTCTCTTTTCGGTTCCCAACGGGCTTCCTGTATAGTATAAACTAACAAAATGTCACCATCTTTTAGCTCAATATTGTTATTTGTGTCTTTATTTATCGCTAGATCAAGGTTGATCGCAATACTTCTTGTGATCCTATTTGTATTATCTCGCCTAAATAGTAAAGCCCTGTCTAGATAAGCATTTGGTAGGACACCACCGGACTTGATCAAGAGGTCGAATATTCTCATACCATCCGATCGCTCGTAACTACCAGGACGTTGTACTGCGCCATGAATATCGACTACTCTGTCTGCTATCCATTTGATATCCCATTTTGAATACACGATTAATTTGTCCCATTGATTTAAAGTAATATCTTCAATTCCCGATAATGCTTTGGACAGATCAACAGTGATTAAACTTGTAGTTTTCTTATCTGGATTAAGCCTTATGAGGTCTGCCCTTTCCATATAAGCTTCTTCAAGCAAACCTTGGGCTGATCTGATCAGATCAGAAACTTTCATCCCATCTTTTAATTGATAAGTTCCAGGCATTCTAATTTTGCCTTCAATATTGACGATATTCATTTTTTCCGCAGGTATTGAAAACACGGTTACAGTATCACCGTCAAAAAGCTTGCTGTCGGCTTGATCAGGATCTGTTACATCTACATCAATTATAACTCTTTTCCTACTAGGATCAACGGAATCAATCCTTATCCTCTGTGCATATCCAGTAGGACGGATATTTCCTGCGATGGCAATTAATTCCTTTAAATTCTCGTCCGGTTTTAGTTCATATATTGCAGGTCTTTTCACCTCTCCGCTGATGGTAATAGTTTTTCCAACGATGGGGATCATAATAGTATCGCCTGATTCAAGACTGTAATCTTGACTAGAATCGCCTTTCATCAAAAATTTATAGAAATCTATTGATCTTGTCTCATTTTTCCTGATCAGCTTAATATCTCTGAGAGAACCGTTTTCGTTTGGACCTCCGCACATATACAGTGCATTCATCAACGTTGTAACCGCGCTTACTGCATAACTTCCGGGTCTGAACACTTCGCCTGTTATAAATATTTGGATGCTTCTCAATTCGTCAAGCGTTGCGATAAGCTGTATATTCTTATACGCGACCCTTGATAATCCGGCCTTTACCGCTTCTTCAAACTGTGGCAAAGTCATACCTCTAACAACCATTTTGCCTAGTTTTTCAATGGTAACTTCACCTTTTTCGTTAACTGTTAATAATTCAGTTTTCGGATCAATAATATCCGTCCAATAAGTGATATTTATTTTATCACCAGGTCCAAGAGTATATTTATCTGGCACAGAATCTTGAACGTTTGCATTTATCATATCCAAAGGTCCAACAAATCCTGATATTGCATCTTTCTGAACAATCTTTTCTTGATCATAGATGAATTGCTTGTTTTCCTCTATCTTCAATATCCTCTTCTTAGCAGATTCAAAAAAGTCAAATCCAAATCTTCTAAGAGCAAAGGGATATTCCTCTGTTATTGATATCAATTCTTCTGTCGTCCCTTTGAATTGCCTGATATTCACGGAAATTTGACCTATATTTACACTGAACGGAAGTTTTGATCTTATAGCATTTTTAAGCGTTGTTATTGATTTGCCGACTACATTCATTTCACCTAATGGCGGATAATATATATTGCCATTAGGTTGAATGACTGTTGTATAATTATAGTTTTTCTTTCCTTCAATCTGGATTTGAACGACATCTCCAAGCTGGAGAACATAATCAGCAGATTTATTTTCTGGAATCTCTGTCAGGTAAACTTTGCCTTTAACAATTACGGTGACCAAAGGATCGGTTATATAATTGCTTAACTTCGTAGCAATGTTTTGTGCTATTCTGTTTTTAGTTAATCCGTATGCTGAAAATTCCCCTAATTTGGGATGAAATATTTTCCCGTCAGGTTGGACAACTAGGTCAAAATTATATTCGTTGTGATCTTTAACTATTATACCGAGAAGATCGCCATAGTTTATAAGGATTTCTTTTTTCTTTATTTCTTGTGGTTCTTTTTCCTCAAATTCTATGATCTCTTCTTTTTCTTTTTTTCCCTGTTCAACTGATACTTCCACTTCTGGATTGGCAATGTAATTTCTCAGTAATTCCATAACTTGATCTCTTACCATATTGGCAGTTTTACCGGAGGCTTTGATCTCCCCTAGAATTGGATGAATTATCTTTCCATCTTTATTGATCCTGGCCGTATAGTCGTATTTTGTATTATTTACAACTTTTAAATTGATTACATCGCCGTATCTGAGGACATAATCTTTTGGGTCTGTTGAAACCGCCACTTTTGGTTTTGGTATCACCTTTTTTAATTTCTCTTCTATTATATATCTAATCTCCGATATTTTAAGTCCATCTACTTTAATTGTTCCAAAATTTTGATAATTTATATTACCATCATCTTGAACCTTTAATGTTTGGCTGTAGTTATCATATCCTTCTACAATTATGTTGAGCATATCTCCAACTTTGACTATTTGATCTGCCTTTTTCACACTTATATAAACATCCGGGTCGCTTACATATGGTTGGAGAATATACTTTACTTGACTCTGAACTTGAGAAGGAGTCATCCCTTCTGCCTGTATAAAGTTCATCGGGAAATATTGCAGTTTTCCGCTATTGTCTACTTTTAGAGTCTTACTGAAATCTTTATACCCATTTACCGTGATGGTAATTTCATCACCTATTCCGATCTTGGCTTCCTCTTGTTCTGATTTGGCAGAAAATGAAAAAATCATTAACAAAGTGAACGAAATAAAGAGAAAATTAATTATTGGAGTGAATTTATGAATTGTTTTGGGCACATTTCCAATTTTTAACATCTAAATCCCCCTTAAAATTTTAAGTGTTTTATTTATAAAAGTATAGATATGATATTCTTTAATGAATTTTTCAGCAGAATTATACCATCATAATAACTTGATTGTCAATGATTCGTCCAACTAACCAGTCCAGTTCAAATTATTGGCAAATAGGTATTGCATAAAAAAACAAAAAAAGGATACACTACCCCAATAAAAAATAATTCAATAAATCATAAGTGAGTAGTGTATCCTGAGAAGTGTATCCTAATG